>Ga0306865_1000164_pt1 | contig 36265 bp, 32 predicted proteins | sample AntRauTorckE5431_FD_190441 | JGI IMG/M metagenome (GOLD analysis project Ga0306865, IMG submission 190441) | Saline lake microbial communities from Rauer Islands, Antarctica - Metagenome Torckler E5 #431 (v2) (version 2) | ecosystem: Environmental > Aquatic > Non-marine Saline and Alkaline >... | reverse complement strand
CGCCGCCCTTGCGGGCTTTAAATTGATATATCTAATAATATGAATTAATTCATATTCACAATCGGAGTATCAGTCCAATTGCTCATATCACCAAACTGTACATCCGTAGATATACAGCCTAGCTGCGGTGCGGGTCTGCGTGTCTGTGGGGCGGTCGGTCTTGGCGGGAGAAGGGGTGGCGGTGGGTGGTACGTATTATATGTACCGGTGGGTTGGGGTTTGTGTATGGAGAGACTAGTACCTTCAGTTAAAAGGGAGTGTGGTGATTAAACAACGTGCCTGTTCCAGCGATTCTCTTTATGAAAGAGAGAATCGGGAACAAAACTCGTAGTAGTCGCTACGCTCGTCTACTCGTTTTTCAAAGAACAGTACCTCCTAAACGCTCTTTTTCAGGTGTAGATTTCTGCTGTTGTGGTCTACACAAAGCTCGAAGTCTTCTTAGAAAAAAAGCGCTCAAGCGCATTCAGAGAATAGTAGCACTGTTTAGCGAAAATGCGAGTTCACGGTGTGTGGATACATGGTCTTGTTCAAGACAATCGCACGTATTGATAGGTGTGAACTACAAACAGCATTACTCTCTGCCTGCTAGTGAAGACGCACTACTAGGCATCTTCTTACTGGACATAAAACTATGTAACAGAAAGATAGTAATGCAAGAATCCCGCTTTGGGACATTCTAATTTGACTATAGGGAAGTTAAGGACAGATTGCAAGGTATATTTTGTTATGACCTATATGTGAAGTCTTTTTAAAAAAGACTTCAAACCAATTTAAAAGACAGTGGTAGAAACTTTATCTTTGAATAGAGTACCTTGACCATCTTCGTTCTCCTTCTCTGATTGCTTGTCCTTTTTCTATAAGACTATTGAGTTCTCTTTGAATTGTCTTTTCACTTACGTCGGTAATGACTTCAGCAATGTCTTTGATAGTCGCTTGAGGCTTGGCTTCAAGGACTGTCTTTATTCTTTCTGCCCTGTCCGTGAGCTGACTGTATATCAGATACGCATCGGTACTGATATCCCCCGCTGGGATCTGGACCCGCTGGGACCGTCGCGGCGCTGAGGCTGTTTTTGGTTTGGCAGCAGTATTAGTGGTGGCAGAGTGGGCTGACCGCTCGACTACGGTCTCCGTTAGGTTAGCTACTGTGACTGGCGGCTGCTTTACGTAGTGGTTATTGATATAGCGATGGATACCATCAAGCTGCTCATGCAGGAGATTGAAGATATCCTCAGCCAAGACGCCAGTCATAGTCGCCATCCGCAGCGAACTTTCAAACGCCACTAGCTGATACTGAAATTGCACCAAGCCGTTGGTTTGTTCATGGGGTTGCAGGGGAAGTGTCTGTAGGGCTGACTCTTGTGTCTTTAAGGCTTTTTCTTTGATGGACTCGGTGTGCAGGAGTGTCTTTTTGTTTTCGTCCGTCTCGGACAGAATATACAGGGTAACGGACAGAATCTTTTCTGTCTTTTTGAAAACATTATTATAATAGTTGCTATCGTTGGATAGTCTTTTTATGTCGAGCGTGATGTCTTTTTTAGTGTCCATAAGGAATGTCTTTATGTGTCTTTAATGGACACATAGTCTCTAGGTCATGATTCCACTATAAAGACATTTGGCGAAAAAGCAAGTGTCTGATAGACAAAGATATGGTGTATTTTATACGTCTTTTAATCAGACATGATACTATTTGGGTACTGTAGTACTACGCAGATGTTTATTATTTATTGACTCCCAATCACTCACTTACTGTATGGCCCGAAAGAAACAAAAGAAAAATATCAAGGCGGAGAAAGCTCCCCTCTTTGACGACCTGTCCCCCCAAGCGAAGCAAGCTATTTGGGCGGTCGTGCTGGGTATCTGTGCGACCTTCTTTTTGTTCTCGCTATTGAACTTTGCGGGACCGGTGGGTGAATACACAGCCAAGGGTCTCTTGGTCCTGTTTGGAGCGGGAGCTTGGTTGTCTCCCTTGGTGTGTTTGGCATTCATATATGTACTGCTCAATGCGTCGGAAGAAACCAACCAAGTGAGCACCTCTAAAAAAATGGGTACGCTGTTGCTGTTTGTTTCTCTCTTGGCGGCGCTTGAGCTGTATGCCAAAGACCTCGGCGGCTGGGTGGGGTGGGCTTTAGAAGCACCCCTGGTCTACTTGCTCGACTCTACCCTGTCGGGAATCTTGATTTTTGGCTTGGTGCTTATTTCTCTGTTTCTCCTATTTAATACTGACCTACGACTCTTCAGTCGAAAGCCAAAAGCCGAGCCAGAGGAAGACGACATGAGTGATGTCGAAGCCATGAAACTACCCGAGGTAGAAGCGGTGGAAGAACCAGAGCCGGAAGAAGATGAAGACGAAAAGAAATCTACCAGTAGTATTTCTGCCATGCGCGACAAGGTGTCCGGTCTGACCAAGGCCGCACCGAGTGAAATTGTCGTCAAGAACTTCAGCGGGACGTACATCGCTCCCTCTTTGAGTCTCTTGAACAAGGCCAAAGGCAAAGCCCAGATTGGTGATGTCAAAGCGCACGCCAACACCATCAAGCGCACGCTGAAGGAGTTTGGTATTAGCGTAGAGATGGACACAGTGGAAAGTGGTCCAACTATCACCCGGTACGCGTTGAAGCCAGCGCAAGGAGTCCGTATCGCCAAAATCGCTGGCTTGCAGCAGGAACTGCAGCTCGCTCTAAAAGCCAGCTCAATCCGAATCGAAGCGCCGATCCCGGGGAAGTCATTGGTTGGTATCGAGGTGCCAAACCAAGTCCGAGCTACGGTCGGCCTGGCCTCTATGCTGGCGACTCCGGAGTACACCGATTCCCCACACCCGTTGATTGTGGCCTTGGGCCAAGACGTGACCGGAAACGTCCACTTCTCCAACATTGCTCGAATGCCCCACGGACTGATCGCTGGTACGACCGGCTCAGGAAAGTCGGTAGCTATCCAGAACATCATCATTTCGCTCTTGTACCGCAACTCCCCAGACCAGCTACGATTTATCCTGGTCGACCCCAAGCGAGTGGAACTCACCCTCTACAACAAAATCCCGCACTTGCTGACCCCAGTGATTACCCAAGCCAAGAAAGCTATTAGAGCACTCTCGTGGGCCGTGAAAGAAATGGAACGCCGGTACGACATTCTAGAAGCAGAGGCCGTACAAAACATCGCCTCGTACCACAAAAATACCTACCAGGCAGCCAAGAAGGAATGGATAAATGCTGGATCTGACCCCGAAACCGAATCTGACCTCCCCGAAGCGATGCCGTACATCGTGATTGTGCTCGATGAGCTCAACGACCTCATGCAGGCCTACCCTCGGGAACTCGAAGGCTGCATCGTCCGACTGGCTCAAATGAGTCGAGCGGTGGGTATTCACCTTATCCTCGCTACGCAGCGACCGTCGGTAAACGTCATCACCGGTACCATCAAGGCCAACGTCCCAACTCGTATCGCTATGGCCGTCGCTTCACAAATCGACTCCCGGACCATTATCGACACCGTGGGAGCCGAAAAGCTGCTCGGGGCCGGAGACATGCTCTACCTCTCTTCTGATAGTCCGAAACCAATCCGACTCCAGTCCGCCTTTGTATCGGAAGAAGAAATTAAGAAAGTAGTGGAATACTTGCGCAACCAAGACGCCGGACTACCCGACCAGCTAGACTTTGAAGAGACCTCAGACAACAGCAATGACTCTATCTTTAGCGCCATGACTAATGGTGGCAGTAGCGACGACGATGACCTCTACGAAGACGCTCGCATCGCCGTCATCGAAGCGGGGAAAGCCTCGACCTCGTATATCCAGCGCAAGCTGCGCGTGGGCTACTCCCGAGCCGCTCGACTGATGGATATCCTAGAAGAGCGCGGTGTTATTGGACCAGCTGATGGGTCCCGACCCCGAGAAATCCTCAGTCAAGGGAACGACGAGAGTTCCGAAGAAGACGAGGAAAGCCAAATGGAGAAATAGATTGAATCCGCGTATACTGCCTATATGCCCTTGGGTCGTCACACTTCATTTCGCACGATAGTAAAGTCCAGCGTGTTACTCCTGGGCTTTCTGTCGGCGGCTGCGTACGTAGCGTTTCAGGCTCGATTCCTCATCATTGGTCCCCAACTACAGCTCACCGATGAGTCTGAGCTACTGGTAAATCGCCGACAAATCACCCTGGCTGGCTCAGCTGCCAATATTTCTCGACTCTGGCTCAACGACCGACCCATCTTTACTGACGCCCAAGGAAATTTTAAGGAGGCCTTGGTGCTAGAAAACGGCTATACCAGCCTGACCGTCCGAGCGGAGGATAGATACGGCAGAGAAACCACCATCCAGCGGTCATACGTCTATAGTCCAGCCAGTTTTCAACTGCATAAGCCAGAAAAAGCTCAATAATGTATAATAGGAGGACACATTGATTAACACAACATCCAAGTAACTAATTACGAAACATATGGCACCAAAAGCAAAAAAGACCTCTTATGTAACCAAAAAGCCAACCGAGGGCGAAGACGAGGATGCGGTAGTAGCTGACGCAGCTACGCCTGCCACTGGCAGCAAGAAAAGCAGCACTGATCAGATTGCTGAGACCCTGCGAAGTATCAAGACCAAATTTGGTGATGATGCAATCATGACGCTCGACGGGACCAAGAAAGTAGATATTGAAGCGGTTCCGACTGGTTCGATTGGCCTGGACGATGCGCTGGGTATCGGTGGCTTCCCGCGCGGACGAGTGGTAGAAATTTTCGGACCAGAGTCCTCTGGTAAGACCACGCTGGCTTTGCACGCGGTAGCTGAAGCGCAAAAGCTTGGTGGTATCTGTGCCTTTATCGACGCTGAGCACGCGATGGACCCAGACTATGCAGGAAAGCTCGGAGTAAAGCTCGATGAGCTCCTTATCTCCCAGCCAGACAACGGCGAGCAGGCGCTAGAGATTGTCGAATCGCTCGTACGCTCCGGCAAACTGGACGTGGTGGTTATCGACTCCGTAGCTGCCCTGACTCCCCGGGATGAGATTGAAGGCGAGATGGGAGCCCACCACGTGGGAAAGCAAGCCCGACTGATGAGTCAGGCCCTGCGTAAGCTCACGGCCGTGGTTGCGCGCAGCAAGACGGTGGTGATTTTCATCAACCAGATTCGTATGCAGGTCGGAGTTATGTTTGGCAACCCCGAGACTACTCCGGGTGGAAAAGCGCTTAAATTCTATACTTCAGTCCGACTCGACATCCGACGTATCGCGCAAATCAAAAAAGGTGATGAGGTAGTCGGTGGACGACACCGCGTCAAGGTAGTAAAGAATAAGGTGGCGGCTCCCTTCCGCACGACTGAGTTTGACCTTATTTACGGAGAAGGAATCAGTCGTGATGGTGAACTTCTCGCACTGGGAGAAAAGTATAAAATGGTGGCCAAAGCCGGCTCTTCCTACTCATACACCCCACCAGGTGGTGATGAATCAACTATCGTGAAGCTTGGTCGTGGCTACGACGCTGCGCGCAAGACTCTGAAAGCCGACAAGAAGCTCACTGCCGAGCTGCTAAAGAACATCCGTAAAGCTATGAAAGCAGAGGCGGCGGCGAAGGATTAAGGTATCGCTGTGCACACCAAACGACCCGGACAATGTCCGGGTCGTTTGGTGTTTGGGGCTCTAATTATGAAGGAGAATGGGTGAAAAATCGCTCAAACTGCACACTCTGCCAGAGTCGATACGCGCAAGACAAACCCACTAGGCTCGCCGTGGTGAGCGTCAAGAGCATCAGCACTTCCCCATGCGTGGTAGCGTTGAGCAGGGCGTTGGCGATATATTGAGGCACATTGCCGACTGGGACGGATAAAAAATTACTAAAAATACTGGCTACATGCAGCCACTTAGCCAGCAAGACAGCCGCGGCCCCTAAGAATATTCCCCGCCAGAGCATAGAGTGTCCGGCGATACTCAGCGCGTACGCGTAATACACGCGACGCATGATATTTTTCTGTAGTTGAGTGGCGTTCATACTGGATAATACTGAGCTGGGAGACAAAAGGTTACAGTAGACCTCCATAATATTCTACAGGCGTTTGTCTTCGCGTCTAGGAATCTGCCCTAGGAAAGAGGGCTATCGGTGAGGACTCAACCTGCCTTTTCTAGGAATTTTCTTTAGGAAAGAGAAAATTCAGAACTAAATTCGTAATAGTAGCTTCGCTACTTTACTCATTCATCACAGTAGCGATTCCGCCTCACCAGTCTTCCCTTCCTTTTTAAAGGCAGCTTTGGCTCGGTGGATACGGGCTTTAATTGTTCCAACATTTTCTCCGGTCTCGGTCGCTATCGCTTGGTGTGACCAGCGTTCGAGATAATGGAGCTTGAGTACCAGCGCAAAGTGGCCGGGCATCCGCTCCAGTATCCGTTGGATTCCGTCGCGTCGCTCTTCAAAACCGTGATGTTCTTTCATTTCCCCATACATGTGCTCGTACTCAGGATCCATAGCTACGTAGCGCTGGCCGTCTTTGACGAGCTTTTGGTAGCGCGTAAAGGCGGTATTTAAGAGAATTCGGTACGCCCAGGAGGAAAACTTCGCTCCGGATTGTGGCTCGTACTTGTCCGCATTGATATATATCTTGATGAAGGCGTCTTGCACGACCTCTTCCGCATCCAGTGGATTGTGGATGATGGCCCGCACTTTCCGCAAAAAAGCCGCCTGATAGCGTTCGACTAGCAATCCATAAAGCCAGGGCTTAGCCTGCGACTCCAGCAGAATCAGCTCGTCGTCCCAGTCTTTAGCGTCGTCGGTGGTGATAATGATGCCCAACATGTATGTGGCCATAGTAGCACTATTCCTTATTCTGGGTAGTTGCGTAAATAACGGACTGTCTGTATTATTGTGCTCGTTATTAACACTGTGGTGATTCAGCTGAGTGTTGGTTCTAGGAATCGGCGAGCCGCTTATGACAGAAGGTTGTGAGCGTTTGGTTGCCTGTTCTAGGAATCGGCGAGCCGCTTATGACAGAAGGTTGTGACAGAAGGTTGTGAGCGTTTGGTTGCCTGTTCTAGGAATCGGCGGCGGGCTAAAGCCGCCGATTCAGAACTAAATTCAGCATAGTCGCTACGCTCGTTGCTTCATTTAATTTAATTTAATTACTCTAACCTCACCCCAGATGGCAAAAGTCGAATACAATCAAGTGGTCTCGAAGAAAACGGTTGAAATGAACGGGGACCCTTACCTCGTTCTATCTTCTGACATCGCAAAAAAAGACCGGCAAAAAGCCAGTAATACGGTGCGCATGAAAAACCTCCGAACTGGCCAAGTGATTGAAAAAACCCTGCACCAATCCGATGTACTCCAAGACGCCTACATTAGCAAGCGAGACGTAAAGTACCTCTACGCCAACCGGGGCGAATTCTGGTTCTGTGAACCAAAAAATCCCAAAGAGCGATTTAGCCTCCCAGCCGATGTCGTGGGTGACGTGGGAAAATACGTGACCGAAAACAGCTTGGTGGAAGCTATCGAGTACGACGACGCTATCATGAGTATCGTCACCCCTATTAAGGTCGAGCTTAAGGTAAAGGAAGCTCCTGAAGCGGTCAAAGGCAACACTTCTAGTGGTGCCACCAAAGAAGTCATCTTGGAAACCGGCCACCATATCTTTGCGCCCATGTTTATCAACGCGGGTGATGTTATCGCGGTAAATACCGAAAGTGGTCTCTACTCCGAGCGGATTGAGAAGGCGTAATCTCCGCCGAACTGACCATACAAAATAAGGACCGATCTGCATATGGCAGTCGGTCCTTTTAGGTTTATTTATTTTCAGACTCTTGCTCTTACTTGGTTTCTTCACATATCATCCGGTAATATTTAGGCAAGGCGAGCAGAAAGTATGTCGCCAGTGAAACAGCGAGGTAGGTAAAGAAAGCCGTCTCAAAGTCGTAGCGGTACCCAACAATAGCTGCAGCCACTAAGCCAGCGAGCAACGCGCATGCCTGAGTTTTGCTGATACGTTTCTCTATCATCTTTTTAAGCATCACGAAGAACTCCTTTGGAATCGGACAATATTGTACAACTTTATGTCCAAAAAGCAATCCCTGCCGGAAGATTCGGCCCTCGTTTCAGCTGGGCAAAATAAAGACCGGCTGTGTAAAACAGTCGGTCTTTTGTCTTTAGTCTTCCTCTATCTTGGTTTGCTCGTTAGCCTGTTTATTGCTCAGGAAAGTGTGCCTGATGAATATCACCACTATAAGTACCGTAATGACTCCAACATAAATCCCCACCGCAACCCCGGGACTTTGACTTTTTCCAGCATAAAGTGCCGCAGCTGTCGCAACTAGTAAGGTAAAAAAGATTGAGCGAACAGAACTCATAAGAACCTCCTCTTTGAATCAAGCTCCACTTTACAACTTTATATAAAAAAAACAACTCCTCTTTCGGTGGTGTTGCTGGCCTGGCGTTGTTCCCGAATACGAAATAAAAAAAGGGCCGGCTGAGTGGCAGTCGGTCCTTTGTCTTTAGTTATCACCATCCTCTTCTTTATCCCCTGGACTTATTCGAGTTGACCGGGACGATTCCCGTTAATAACAGCATCAGAATGAATGCCATTGGTCCGGCTGAGTTGTACGCCAGAAATCCGAGCCAGAAACCCTGACTACTGTACACTGGGAATCCAGCAGCTACTCCCACCACTAGGGCGATAATGAGTGACCATACCAATTTAGTGTCCATAAGAACCCCCTGTTTATCGAACTTTACTATACCAGGATATTTATAAAAAGCAACTCCTCTTTCGGTGGGGTGCGTGTCTGACATTGTTCCCGAGTACGAAATAAAAAAGGGCCGGCTGGGTGACAGTCGGTCCTTTTGTCTTCAATTGTGCTCTGTCTCGGCTTCTTCTTGGACTATTACCTCTGTCCCATCTTTCATTTGCAGATAAAAACTGAGATAAAAAATCATGGTGGCGACTACTGGGAACATAATCACCCCGTAGACAAAACCGTTTTCATACCCTACATAGCAGGCAGCAGCCAGGGCAATCGCTACTGCTAGCATCAGCATGCTCAGAGTTCTAGTATTCATTAGAAAGAACCTCCTTTTAAAATCAAACTATACTTTACAACTTTATACATAAAAAACAACTCCCCGGTTTGGGGAGTTGTTTTTCGCTGCTAATGCTTGATGTACGGCACGAGGGCCATGAATCGAGCTCGCTTGATGGCTCGGGCAAAGTTTCTTTGCCCTTTTGCTGTCTTACCAGTTCGTCGTCGGTTCAACATTCGCGCGTGGGGGTTTACGTTCCCTTTTAAGCTCGTGATGTCCTTGTAGTCGACGTGGTGTTCTGGAGCGCTGACAGTTTTTTCAGTTTCAGTTTCGGTTGACATTAGTGATGTGGATGCCGGAACGGCATATTATGAATGGGTGCCACAAGTTGTTCTGCTCGTGTACAAATTGTTGGACGCATCATTCAGTTTAATAATGGTATTTTGTCTAGAACGGGATATCTTCCGGGTTGATTTCCTCTTCTGGATAATCAGGCACGGGTGGGGCTTTGGTGTCTTCGGTGGGTGTAGTGGGTGTAGTCGAACCTGAGCTTTGACTTCCTGCTGACGGTGCACCGGCTCCAGCACTTTTCGGTCCAAACTGGACTCGGTCAGCTACTACTTCAGTTCGGTACTGCTTTTGACCGTCTTTTTCCCAACTTCGAGTCTGCATTCGTCCTTCGACGTAAGTACCACTGCCCTTTGTGAGGTATTTAGCGCAGTTGTCGGCTTGATTTCCAAACACTACAACGTTGTGATAATCAACCGATTCTTGTCGATTGCCGTCTCTGTCATTGTAGACTCGATTGGTTGCTAATGAGAACGAACAAATGTTCATTCCGCTGGGAAGGGCTTTTAACTCGGGATCTCGAGTGAGATTTCCGTACACCATTGCCTTATTGAGATACATAATTGATTTGGGGTTCTATTAGGTGAGTATTCGCCTATTATACCTTTTCTCCTTCGGCTTCTCCAGCTTTTTCTGACTCTTCTTTCTCCTTTGGCTCCTCGGCTGGTGCTTCTTCGTTTACTTCCACAGCAGTTTCTTCAAGAGCCTCGTGGAAGTAAAATGGGTGCGCCTCCTCATTCTTAGTAAGCTTGATGAGGATGTGTCGCAGCAATTCTGGTACTGCGGTCACTTCTTCGGAAATCACATCGATTTCACTGGGAGCGACAGTAAATCGAACCCAACCGAAGTAGGCACTGGTGAATTTTCGATTTCGTCCTTCGAGGTACCGAACAATTTCGTACGCGAGGTCGAATCGAGCAGGAGCTTCTTCTAGAGTAAGCTCGCCACCGTGTTTAGTAATGATGTCTTTGAGGGTCGAAAAGACCGCGACAACTTCCCCTTCAGCAACCGTTGGAAGTACGTGGAAAGCGAGTTCGTAGCTTGAAAGCTCTACGTCGTTCGCTTCGGCTGCTGGCATTTTTTTATCTGACATTGCAATTTTCTTTGAGCGGAAGCGAAGTTGAAAATTGTACTTGTGAAATCATCATCCCTAGATGATTTCAGAAGTCACCAGTTCTAAACTCCACCACCACTCTCTAATAACCCGCGCACAATACCACAACCTACAATTACCATCAAGAGGCGCGGGCATGTTAAAATACTTCCATGAAATCCCCCGGGAACGTAGTAATTTGGCTGGTGAGCTTTGTGGCACTGGCTGGCGTGGGTGCGACCGGATATTTTGCTATTCTCTCGCAAAACCAGGCAGACCAGATCGAGATGCTCCTGCAGGATAGAAACTTCATCCAAAACCAAGCCAATGATTTGAAAGTAGCCCTGGCAAGCGCGAGCTCTACGATTGAAGACATCCGCGACAACTTAGGAGACTTGGCGGATGACTACGCCGACGAGCGCAACCGCAACGAAGAATTTGAAGACCAAATACGCGATTTGTCTGGCACCCTAGGTGATTTAGACAAGCTCGCCAAAATCGACGAGGAGCTGCTCCAAAAATACTCCAAAGTCTATTTCCTAAACGAAAATTATGTCCCACCAAAAATAGAAGAAATTAGTGACCGCTATATTCTGGAGGGTAAAGAGCCACAATCATTCGACTCCCGGGCGCTGGATTTTCTTGAGGACCTGCTTCGAGATGCTCGGCGGGACGATATTGATTTGAAAGTTGTCTCTGCCTACCGCTCATTTGATGAACAATCAACGCTCAAGGGACAATTTACGCAAGTGTACGGTAGCGGTGCCAACGCTTTTTCGGCTGACCAAGGCTACTCTGAGCACCAGCTGGGCACCACGGTGGATATTACCGTCGCCTCTGTTGGCGGAACCTTCGCCAGCTTTGCGGATACCGAAGCCTACGTGTGGCTGCTGAACAACGCCTACAAACACGGCTTCATTCTTTCGTATCCCGAAGGAAATGATTTTTATATATTTGAACCCTGGCACTGGCGCTTTGTCGGAGAAGATTTAGCGCGCGACCTCCAACGCAGCGACGACAGTTTTTACACTATGGACCAACGAGAAATTGATGAGTATCGGTTAGAGATGTTTGACTAGGCCTCATGACTACCAATCCCCAGAAAGCCTACAGTGATTTTTGGGACTCTCTGCTGCCTGCCTATCCTATTTCTAAAGGTGCACTGCGCCTGCCTATCGCTACTACTCTATTAGAAATCCCTGACTTTCAGTACGATGAGTTTAGTAAAAACCTGAGGGAAATCCTAGAGTCTCTCTTGGCAGCAGAAGGCAGCCAGGAGAAAGCGTGTTTGAGAGCTCAAGCAGCTGGAGACCATGAACTAGTTGCTTTAATCGACGAAGAATACACCGGCACGGTGCGCTTTGACTGTCTTTGGAATCCAGAGACACAGTCAGTTTCTATACTCGAGATAAACTGTGACTATCCTGACGGCCTTTTATTACATGACAAAACGATAAGCTCCTTGTCGGGGGAAACCTGCACCAAGCACCAAAGTCTCTACAGCGAACTATTTGACACAAATGAAATGGTCGATATTCTCTATTCACCAGAGGCTTTTTTTCTTGATGGCTATCAGGCAGAGGCTGCCCTACTCAAAGAACAAGGGCACGGCGGAAATTTGATTACTGACACCACCAAGCTGATAGCAAAACACACTCTTAGGAGATGTCTGGAGACGACCAAGTTGACCAACAAGAATATTTCAGACTTGACCAACTCTACCTCAAGGCTCGTCAATACGATTGCCTTACGTACTCTCGGGTATAAAAATCTGCTGGAAAAGATTGACCACCCTTACATTCCCACCACCACCAAAGTGACGCTCGAGACGATTGATTTTTGTATTGAAAATAAAGATACTTTGGTACTCAAGCCGGCAGACGGATGTGAGGGCATGGGAATTTATTTCGGGAATACCACTACCAACACCAAATGGCGTGAATACATCCAAGCAGCTGCGAGCAAAAACTTTGTGGCACAGAAATTAGTCCATATCCCAAAAATGAACGTTTCTTTATACGAGAATGGGACTATTGTGGAAAAAAGATTATATTACGATTTATGCCCGCACTTTTTCATAAAAAACGGTCAGGTGATCGGAACAGGACATACTCTTATGCGCTTCTCTGCAAACCCTATCGTCAATGTGAGCCAGGGTGGAGGGATTGGGTATTACAAAGAATAGCTTCCTTTTCAGTTCTTCTGTCGACAATACTGGCAGTATTTCCTTATCAGTTCTTTGCAACTAGATATCGGTTCTGTCTGACATTGGTTTCTTCACTGGCTCTTTTTCTCGCCCAGGTGTCAGGTCGGTGCGCATTCTTTGCAACATGATCCAGAAAAGTAACCCGAAGACGGCTATTGCCCCTCCCATGGCTGCCCAAGGAATCCACGCGTATTTTTCGGTCACCCGACTTTCTTCTTCATCACACACGTCACCGATTTTGTCCCCATCTTCATCGGCTTGGTTGCGATTGGGTGTATCCTGACAGTTATCAGCTGCATTAATAACGCCATCTTTATCATAATCATCACACACATCTCCCCGGCCGTTTTGATTTATATCAATCTGTTCTGTGTTGGCTAGAGAAACACAGTTATCAAACTGGTCAGCGATGGTGTCCGAGTCGGAGTCAGCGTAGGTAAAAGCGGGATTGGCGCGCAACTCTGCTGTCTCTTCCAGTACTAAAACGTCTTGATCCGTAGTCAAATTCCCCGCTTCAGAGGTAGCAATGGCGACGTATAATTCGGGATCTAGATACACCTGATACTCGGTCTCTGGCTGAGCGAGAAACCGTAAGCTGTTATACCTATCGGTTTGAATATCGTCCTGGACAAACCTTAGTTCATTGATGCGTAGAGGCTGAATGTACTCCATCGCAACGTACCAGTTTGTCGCGGTCACTTGCGGAAAACTGACTTGTGTACTGCGGGGACGAGTGTCTGCCAGCACAGTTTGTTCTTTCCCTTCCACGTCAGCTTTGACTCGAATACTCACTGGCAACGAGACATTTTGGGCTAAATCAATCACAAAAGATGACGACAAGAGGGCTTCCGTCCCCTGGACAAAAAATTCTACCAAGCCCGTACCTGTCTCTGGTACGGGAAACGTTTCGCTGGTTTTTTGATCATTATCTACGAGACTGGCTCGAGGTGTACCATTTACTTTGATTGTGACCGAGACTGGTTCCGTTACAAATTCCTGTTGGAAAGACGAGGCTACATATGAGTCGGTAGCTACGGCAACCACCAGAAACTGGGGTCGACTGCCCGCCAGGTCGGGTAATGGGACCTCAATGACGGTTGGTACCAAGATGTCTTTTGCTGGTACGGTGAACATTTGTTGGAAGCGAGCATTCTCGTCCCCAGGCACTTGCGCGAAGGAAAGGGTTGGAATAAGAGCTGCCAAGGCGCACAGGGTGGCTATTTTTTTATACATACGACTATTGAGTTACCTCAGTTTCTTTTTTCACCTTTTTAATAAACGCCGTAGATATTAAGAGTGTCCCAATCACAAAGAAGGTAATGATTCTACCAACCAGATCCATTTGCCAGACATCAATCAGCAGAAGTCGCAGTACCACTGCACCAAGGAGCACTCCCCCACAGAGCTGCCAAAAATGACTATCTTTCACCCTTCCGAGTAGCAAAAAGCTGATTCCCAGCAACGTATAGACAATCAGTGACACCGTAGTGGCCGCATCCTCTGATAACACTGAGTGTAGTGCGAGCCAGATGATACTCAACACATACAAGAATGCGAGGCCGATGAGGGCCTCTGCCCAGTAGTTCTTGGTACCGGTCGATGCTTTAGTTTTTTTATACACGAGCCCGACTACACCCAGTGCCCCAGCGACCGTCACTAGCGTAACAAAATCCCAATGGAGAAAGCCGCTATACCAGGCGCTGGACACGAAGCTTTCCAGAGACAGCACCACCGGGAGCACCAACAACCAAGTCATTTTTTCACTCATCTGCTGGGTGATCATGTGTCGAGCCACCAGAAGCAGTAGCGTTATTTCAGCGCTAAAGGCCAGGGTGAGGACTGGTCCAGATAATTCGGCTGCTGTGGCCGCCAGCAAGAGTCCCACTGTCACTGCACCGTAGACAATAAACGGTGTTCGATTGACTGTCTTGGTGTACACCACAAACGAGCCAATGGAGAACACCAACATCCAAAATACGTAGGCCAGACTTTGCAGCGCGGGAGTAATAGCCATACCAATCCAGAGGAACAAATAGAGACCAGTAAGAATAGCAGTATATATCTGTCCTTTTTTGGCCTGGTCAGATTGTTCCTTAATAATACTCATCGTATTGGTCACGAAAAATAGTGCGGTGAAGATGAACGAAAAGAAAAGGGCTGTTTGTTGCTCGGTGGTGGCTATAGAACCTCCCAAGAACGGCAAGCTGTACAAAAGCGTCACCAGGACCGATGCAAACGTAAGCGTATGCGAACCGGTCAGTCGAACGACCCAGAGGGTCCCTATCACCACCAGCAATAAGTACGACATCAACCCCAGTACGCTCGGGTCTGGTGAACTGGTTAACAAAGGAGCAATACCGGCCATTACTAACCCTGCCAAGGCTAATCTGTCGCTTTTGTACAGAACACTAACGAAGGCGACATACGCCACTGACATAAACATCACTACGAGTGCCATGGCGGGGGCGAGAAAATCATACATTTCTCGAGCGGCAAATAATGTCAGCAGGACAATACCTGAACCCAAAACCAACAACACTGAGCCTTGATGTCGGTAGTCTTTTATTCGCCACGTCCCTACTCCCATAGTAGCTGCCCCGGCTAACACGCCCAAGGAAATCCTGCCGACTGGTCCTATCCAGTCGTTTATAAACGCGTAGCTGACAAACCAACCAAACCCTATCAACAGCAATACTGCTCCCAGCTTCATGAAGATATCTTCAGTGAGCCACTGAAAAAAGGCATTTGGTTCGGGCTTTGCATACCCAGCAGCCGCTGCGACTGGCAAGCCGGACCGGTGGACCAACTGAGGTGTAAAGACGTTTTGATTCGCCACGAAAGCCGGTGCGGCTTCTGGTTCTGACTGAGCGGGCGTAGCTCGACTGGAGCCCGACAGCTCTTGTACTTGAGCCTGCAACCGTCTTACTTCGACACCCAAGGTCTTAATCTTGCTGATTATCCAGACCGGAAAGACAAATAGAGCAACCGCTAATAGTGTGAGGAAGAGTTCCATAGGAAGTAAGTGTGATTAGAATATAACTGAATTATACCCCGCACGTATCCCGATTTACGGTAACTGCCAAAGGGTATGGGCGTTTTTGTGCAATTGCTTCCGCACGACTTCTTCGTCAAGCTGTTTAAACTCAGCAATTTTTTTGTAGACCGCTTGGACCATCCAGGGCTCACAGCGCTGTCCGCGATATGGCACCGGCGTCACGTATGGGCAGTCGGTCTCGCCGTGAATTAAATCCAACGGTACATACTCGACTAATTCTTGGTACGGCTTAGCAAAGGTAATCACCCCCGTAAAGGAAATTGTGTACCCGATAGCAAAAAAGGCTTTTGCTTGCTCAATGGTACCCGCATAAAAGTGTGCATTACCAGCTACTGTGGCTTCGGTTTTGAGAATATCTAATGCATCATCGTAGGCATCTCGCCCACCGGGCTTGGGGCTGTTTCGCAGGTGTAGCATCAGCGGCTTCCCTACTTCATTGGCCAGCGCAATTTGCGCAAGAAATACGTCTCGTTGTTGCTGGTAGGTGTCATCCGTATTATGAAAATAATCAAAGCCACACTCTCCGATGCCTACCGTTTTTTCGTCTTCTGCGAGTACTTTATAAAAATCGTAATCAAACTCTGACTCAGCGGCTTGCTCCCCTACGTTATCTGAATCAGCCTCCAGCACGCTGCAAGGATGAACACCGATGATTGCCCAAGTATTGAGCTGGCTGTGGGCTAACTCTACGGCTTTGCGACTAGTCGCTTTGTGAGTACCGACATTTATGACCCCTACCTCCTGTTCGGCACAGATATCAAACACGGCCTGGTAATCATCAGCGAATTGCGACACGTTTAGGTGCGCGTGGGTATCAATGTATTTCATACTATTTTTCTAACCGGACAAATAAATTCTCTGGTTTTTTGTTCGCGAGTACAGCTTTTTTAATAAGAAGACTGGTTTGGGGCATACTCGGACCCAGCAACAAGGCGATGTGGAGTAATTGTTCACGTAGATTGATCAGGATACTTTTCGCCGCAATCTTATCAGTTTTAATCAGCTTGAACGGTTCAGTCTCCGCAATAATCTCGTCCAGTTTTTGAACCTTGCTCCAGACATGATCCATCGCCTTCTGGAAATCAACCAGATACGGAGCGTCCAGCTCTCTAGGGTTGAGCAGTTCAAATTCTCCGGGTGTTAGGTGTGTCTCGCACATCTTCATAATTCTCGCAGTCACGTTCCCTAGTCCGTTTACGAGGTTGGCTGTGTAGTACTCGTCCATTCTCTCCCACGTGAGGTCCGTATCATCCACGCAATGCACATGCCGCAACAAAATATATCGAGTAGCGTCAGTCCCGTACCTCTCTACTAGCTCGTAGGGTGAGATAACATTCCCCAAACTCTTACTCATTTTCTGGCCGCCGGTATTAATAAACCCGTGGTAAAAGACTTTATCAATGGCTTTCAGGTCAGCACTTTTAAGCATCGCTGGCCACATAATTGACTGAAACCGCACCTGATCTTTCCCGGCCACGATTAACGTCTTGCCGTCTTGCCAGTACTTCTTAAAGTTCCTGGCTGCATCTTCTGGCCAGCCCAAGGTGGAAATATAATTGGTCAACGCATCAAACCAGACATACATGACCTGAGTTTCGTCGCCCGGCACCGGAATCCCCCAGTCCATGCGGTCTATTTGTCGAGAGATAGAAAAATCTTCCAGCCCTCCTTGTACAAAGGTCAGTGCTTCTTTCCGTCTCCAGTCTGGCTCGATGACTCCAGGCTGGGACAAATACTCCTCTAAGTATCCTTGGTAATTTGAGAGCTTGAAAAAATAGTTTTCTTCTTCGATTTCTTTGAGTTCCATAGTGGGATGATTAGGACACTTCCCATCCACCAAGTCAGCTTCTTTGACAAACATCTCATCCCCGACGCAGTAGAGTCCGGTGTAGGATTTTTTATAGATATCTCCGGCCGCTTCGCAGCGTCGCCAAATCTCTTGGGCGGCGGTTTTATGCGCTTCACTTGAAGTACGAATGAAGTTATCGTACGACAAATCTAAGGCTTCTCGCAAGCGATTGAATTCCCCAGCAAATCTATCCACATATGCCTGTCTCACTTCTCCTGCCTCATCTGCTTTTTGGGCAATTTTTTGACCGTGCTCATCGGTGCCAGTAGTGAAAAATACGTCATCTCCCAGCGCTCGCCAATAGCGGGCCAGCATATCTGCCTGCACGAGTTCCAAACCAAATCCAATATGCGGTGACGCGTTTACATACGGCAAAGTAGTGGTGATGTATTTAGCAGGTAACTGAGTCATAATAAAATTACTGTAACACAGCTTTTGAAAAAAGAAATCGCTCACTAGGTGGGCGATTGCTTTTTTACTACTTTAAATAGGTCACGAGGTCAGCAATCGCCACTCGTTCTTGCTCTCCCGTATCGCGGTTGCGGACAGTCACTGTGTCAGCCAACTCTGGCACTTCTTGCCCGAGGGTTTCAAAATCAATTACCACGCAGGCTGGCGTACCGATTTCGTCTTGTCGACGGTAGCGCTTACCGACGTTTCCGTTGTCGTCCCAGGCCACATTGCCAAACTCCGCTTTCAGGGCCAAAAAGACCGAGCGGGCTTTTTCTACCAAGGCTGGCTTGTTTTTAAGTAACGGTGAAACAGCGACTCGGTATGGAGCCAGATGCTTAGGCAGCTTGAGGTACGTGCGCACTTCGTCATTCATTTGGTCTTCGGTATAGGCTTCACACAACACAGCCGTGATAGCTCGGCCCACTCCAAAAGAGGGTTCTAGTACGTGGGGGATAAATGGTACTCCTTCTACCGGAGTGTATCTCATCTTTACACCCGTTGCCTCCTCGTGATTCTTTAAATCGTGGTCGGTTCGGTAAGCAAACCCAGCCAGCTCGTCAAAACCTTTCCCGGGATAGTTGTATTCAAAGTCGATAGTCCGCTTTGAGTAATGCGCCAGGTCATTTTTGGGCACTTCGTATTCACGGATGTTTTCCGCTGCTAACCCGATATGTTCGTGCCACTGACGAATATCTAGTCGCAGCTTTTCATACTCCGCTTCCCAGTTCTCCTCTTTCACAAAATACTCGATTTCCATTTGTTCAAATTCGCGTACTCGGAACAAGAATTCTCGCGGGGCAATTTCGTTTCGGAAAGCCTTCCCGATTTGAGCTATACCAAACGGCATCTTCGGGGCCATGGTGTCGACCACATTTTTAAAGTTCACAAAGATACCTTGGGCGGTTTCGGGTCGTAAATATACTTTACCTTCCGGCCCAGCAGTGGCCCCGATACGACTCTCGAACATCATGTTAAATTGTCGAGCTGGTGACAAATCGTTTCCTTTGGGGCTTTTGACAGCATTAATGACAATCGCTGCATCCAACTCCTCCAGTGACATTCCATCAGCGTCGATACCAATATCTTTCAAGAGATGGTCAGCTCGGTACCGTTCTCCAGTTTTTGTGTCTTCCACCAGAGGGTCAAAAAAACCTGCGACGTGACCACTGGTTTCCCATACTTTTGCGTTCATGAGGATAGCCGCGTCAAGGCCATACATGTCTTCTCGGCCGTCAACGAACATTTTCCACCACTCCCGCTTGAGGTTATTGTTCAAGGCTACTCCCAGCGGTCCAAAATCCCAGGTGCCTTTGAGACCCCCGTAAATATCACTTCCTTGAAACACAAAACCGCGCCGCTTACAGAGGCTGGTTATTTGTTCCATTGTTTTATCCGCTTTTTCATTCATATTAATCACTAGTTTATATTCGTACGAGGATTTGTCCAGAATAGTCCTTACATGCCTCTATTTGTTAGCGGACGACTGCTCCATTTCCTTCAGCAAACCCTGCTTCGGTTGAGAGCTCTGTTGTAACAGGTGGTGCGGTATCTTGCAAGAGCTGTCCAGTGAATCTATCGTTTGCTCGGAGCGTTTGACGGTTCAGCAAGATTGGCGTCTTGCTCACCTGAGAAGTACTCGGCAGAATACTCACCTGAAATGAGAGCTCCTTGCGCTGGCCACTGGTAATGTCTCCGACTGACCACTCCAGCTGCTTGGAAACTGTATTATAGACCACCGATCCTTGCGTGTCATACTCATTGAGCCAATTAACGTACACCGGCAACGACGTGTTTACCACCGCATTATTCATATCATTTGCGCCAGCCTCTGCAACGATCGTTAGGGTGTACGTGGTTGTTTCTTCCACCTGCGGTGGCACCGGACCAGCGTCACCAAACCGTCCCACGTTTCGGCCAGCCTGGCTCCCGAGTGCTACGCTCGAAGAATACTTACCTTCTCGAGTTATCGTACCGACCAGCTGTTCTGCGGCACTGCTTTCAGCCACTCGCCGAGCATAGACATTAACCACCAGATCAAATGCTGAGGTGGTTTTTATCTCACCTTGAGCGACGGTGAAATTTAGAGTCCGGGTACCACCCGGATTCACTTCGGAGAAGCTCGGGTTGTTTGATACTTCCCAGCGCACACTATTAGTGTTGGAATCATAAAAACCACTTTTTGCTCGGATAGAATTTTCTTCCAAGGCATTCCCTTCTGGAACCACCTCAACCACCATGTCATAGACGGTCTCATCGAGAGTGTTCACAATATCTATCTCCACGTCAGCCAAATCATCTTGCGAAATGATAGCTACACCACTGTATTGATTAGCAATCTTTACCGAGACATCAATAAACGGTCGTTCTACTATGAATTCGGCGCTGGAGTCAGCCAAAGCGGCGCTCAGAGTGTATTGGTTGCTCGGGTCTGCAGGACCAGCGGCAAATTTAATTTGCAGCGATTCTTCTGTTAAACCCGTCACAATCCCTTTAATTGTAATTGATTCTTTTTCCTCTGGCAGCAGCTCGTCGATGCGCCAGATGTTCTCCCCAAACACCGGTGCTTGCGACGCGGACTGATAATCAAATCCATTTGGGTACTCAGCGGTGATAAGGATGTCCATCAATGGAGTGGTCGCGTTTGAAACAGCGGTCACCGTCACGTCCACGAGTTGCCCGGAAGCCACTTTTTCAATACTTTCAATACTCAAGACCAGTGGTGAAGAACTAATACGGAATTTAAATGGTGCACTATCTTTATAAAACGTTCCATTTGAACCCCCTATCCGATACTCCAGAGTTGCTGAGACTTCTTTTTCGGCGTTTTCTTCACCAAAAATTGCTACCCTGACCGGGGTACTTTTGGTGTCTCCTGGCACAATATCATCTAGCGGAATCCGTTCTTCGTACAGATTCCGTGGCGAGTCACCTAAAGAGCGTGTCCCAATCGGATACTTTACAATCAATGTCGCCGACTCAATGGGTACTGAGTTGTTGTTTGAGAGACCTACCTGCAAAGACAATACTTCACCTCCGCCCAGAGTACTTTGTCCCGAGATATCTAACTGAATGTTATCTGAAGAAATCTGATTGCCCCCAAAATACAAATAGGCACTGGTGACCAGTGTCACGAATAAGAAAATGAAAAGGCTGCCCAAAAGAACAAACCGACGATAGTGGCGGCGGGGCTTTTCTTCGACTTCATCCTCTTCGACTGAAGCCTGTCTGGCCCAATCACGAGAAACATCAACCTTAGTATCAGTCAGCTCATGCCTCGCTGTAGTATTGGAATTGGCTCCCCGTTCGTACAGGCGCTTCCGCATCTCATCAATGTGTTCTTGCGAATACTCTTCTTTCATACTGGGTAGTATACCACTGAAGGTTTTAGTCTTATAAGTGACTGGCTGAAACTGCTTGAACATAGAGCTTTTCTATTGTCCGTTCATCAGTCTCAGAGTAATTAGTCGTGTCCAAACTCGCCAGTGTGCGATTTTGCAGGGTACTGGGTAACAGTTGATTATCTACATACCCCAGCTCAGTCAAGATATGCACCTGAACGAGCATTTGCAATAAAGCGCGCTCAGGCTGCTTAATGGCTAATTTTTCCACCGCTTGCACGATGTAGTCAAACAACTCGGGCGCAGGTTCTTCGCCTTTGAAAAAGCGGCGCAGTAAACGAAAGACACTAACGACGCTGCCCCGGGCAGCCTGATCAGTAGCTTCGTGGTAAAAGTTTCGCAGCGCTTGGATACTACCCACCTTCCAACCGCCCTTTCCTTTCACTAAGGATACCCGGACTAAGGTGAAATCCTGCAAACTATAGCGTTGGCGAGAACGCTCTTCACGTGCACTTCGCGCGTCGGCATACAGCATGCCCGCCTCGCGAGTAAAGAGTAAGTAAGAGCGGTCGGCCGTATTTCTGTCGAAGGTTCCACACACCAACGCATTAGTTGTGTACGTGGCATAGGCCATGACTATTGAGTGAAACTAAAGATAAAGGTTAGGTCACCCGCGATCACGGTCTCGCCGCCAGTTAGAGCAAATTCAATCCCTTGGGCACCGACCGTCTGTTGGATCAGGTGGGCGTGCAATTCAATCACCGCCTGACCAGCTACACTGGTACTGACCACCAGATGTATGGTATCGAACGGCTGCAGTCCGTCAGTCTTGCGCTTCCCTTGCACCGCGCGCATCAGTTCACGCACCGCTCCTTCAGCGATGAGCTCTGGAGTGAGTGCCGTATCGATACTCACTTGGACTGCTTCGTGTCCCGTGTATTTTTTTGCATTTAATTCGTCCAAAACAATCTGGGCCAAAGCTTCGGGCAGAGTTGGACCGGTTACACCCGCGACTGGCTGGCGGACTTTTAGGTTGGCTTTGGTGCGCGCTTCTAGAGCGGTAGTCACTATCTCGCGAACCATTTCCATTTGCTCGATACTCGCTTCATCAACCGGGCCGGCGACAGGCCACGCCGCCAAGTGCACACTTTGGGCTTCCTCCTGCCCTCGAACGGCTTGCCACAGGTATTCGGCGTAAAACGGCATGGCTGGTGCTATCACCAGTGACAGTTGCTGGAGCGCATAGCGTAGGGTTCCCACGGCCAAGGCTTTATCAGCAGCATCTTCCCCTTTGAAACGGTCGCGACTGCGCCGGAGGTACCAGACTGAGAGATCATCTACAAAGTCTCCGATTGGTCGGGTCGCTTTATCCAGCTCATAATTTTTGTAGCCGGTGGTACTTTCTTGTATCAATTCATTGAGTCTTGTCACTATCCACTGGTCTAGCGCCTGCGGAGAATCAGCGTTGGCGGCTGTTCCATCAGCAAACATCTCGTACATTGCCAATACATTATGCAGCCGTCCGATATTTTTCCGTTGCAATTCCAACACTTCTTTCTCAGAAAAATTGAGATCTTCGGCGCGCATGATTGGCGAGGAAAGTAAGTATAGCCGCATTGCATCGGCTCCAGTTCGATTAACCAGCTCCATCGGGTCAGAATAATTTTGTAGGGACTTACTCATTTTCTTTCCATCCTCAGCCAACACTAAACCGGTTACAATCACGTTTTCATACGGAGACTTTCCAAACAACGCCGTACCTAGCACAATTAATGAGTAGAACCAGCCCCGAGTTTGATCAATTCCCTCGGCGATAAACTGAGCCGGGAAATATTCTTTTAGGAATTCGTCAGAATTTTCACCCATAAAGTGATGTTGTCCGTACGGCATTGAACCACTTTCAAACCAGCAGTCAAACACGTCTGGTACGCGCACTAGTTGCGTTTCACCGGCAAACAAAGCGATGTTATCGATGTACGGTCGGTGAAAATCTAGTTCGAACTGGTCGTTGTGTGGGAAAGGAGTGAATGACAGCTCGCGCACTTCGGCGTTCTCAAACATTGCTTGGGTAACTTTTGCATTTCCTGCTTCTTCAGGATTCAGTCCTTTAGCCGCTACTTCCAAGCCAAACAAAGCACTCAGATGACTCACCACCAAAATATTTTTTCCTTGATACTTTTTATCCGTCTCAAACAACCAATCGGCCGTCCGGCGCACCACATCCATCCGGTTCTCACCTTCTGCTGGAGTATCTGTGAATGCGCCTGCTTCACTACTAAACTGAGCTTGATATTCAGACCAGGTTTTTCCTTCTAGGGTGGCTCCGGCCTGCAGCTCGATAAGTCGTTCGTCAAACACCAACTGTTCATCACTGAACCCAAGGGCTTCTTTTACCAACTGAGCGGACTCTTTGGTGCGCATCAACGGTGAAGCGACTATCAGGTCAATGTGTGTATCTTTCAGGTTCTTTATAGCATCAACCAACTGCTGCTTCCCTTTTTCGGTCAGTGCGTCGGTGGTATCTATCGCCGAACGAATCGATTCTGTTAGATTACTTTCTGCTTCTCCATGACGCATCATGTAGTACGCGTTTCCGCTTTTAGGCACGTGTTCTTGCAGTTCCTTGAGCGAACCGATGACAGTAAAATCTCCGGTTTCAGGATTCTTCCAAATAGGCAACGGTGCTCCCCAGTACCGCTGGCGTGAGATAGCCCAGTCCCGAGCACCTTCCAACCACTTACCAAAGCGATTGGTGCCGACGTGTTCTGGAACCCACTTTACGGCACTGCTGTTGGCCACCAACTGATCTTTGATCTTGGGTACGTCAACAAACCACGATGTAGTGGCGTAATTTAATAGCGGCGTATCACAGCGCCAGCAGTGGGGGTAGCTATGGGTGATATTTTCTTTCTTGAGAATCGCCCCAGAGGCCTGGAGCAATTTGAGCACTTCAATATCAGCCGCTTTGTGGTCGATGTTAGCCTCATCATTATCTTTGGGCTTGACCAGCATTCCCGCCAGGCCGTCACCGACAAAATCTTTGAAGTGACCGGCTTCATCTACGTGGTGGAACAAAGGCACTCCATTGGCTTGCGCGAGCTTCAGGTCGTCATCACCATAGGCGGGCGCAATATGGACGGCACCTGTACCGTCCTCACCCAGTTCAACGTAATCGGCATGTAGAATCTGCCAAGCGTTCTCAATGTCTGGGATGTCTTGATTTTTGAGATAGTTAAATGGTGGCTGATACCGTCGACCAACCAGGTCGACCCCTTCGATTGTTTCTACTATTTCAAAGTCTTCTCCTTCGAGTTGGACCAGGCGACCTTTCGCCACTATCACGTGTGAACCGTCCTTTACCAGCTTCACCTTTACGTACTCAAATTCTTCGTTCACGGCCGCAGCCAGGTTACCCGGCAGTGTCCAGGGTGTCGTCGTCCACACGAGCAAGCTCGTATCCGTCACCTCCCCCGCCTTATTCAAGAGCGGCAATTTTACCGTCACTGCGATATCCTTAATATCTTTATAACCCTGATTGACCTCAAAGTTCGACAAAGTCGTCCCACAGCGAGGACACAGGTGCATACTTTTGAACCCTTCAAATACCAAACCTTTTTTATGTAGCTGCGAAAAAACCCACCAGACACTTTCCGTATAAGTGGAGTCCATGGTCTTATAATCATTTTCCATGTCCGCAAAGCGACCCATCCGAGGGACGACTTTCTTCCAATCATCAGCGTACTCCATCACTGCGTCGCGAGCTGCTTCGTTAAAATTCTGTACGCCGTACTCTTCAATGTCACGTTTGGTCGCAAGACCCAGACGCTTTTCGATAAGATTCTCCAGTGGCAAGCCGTGGCAATCCCAACCCCACTTTCGTCGGACGCGGTAACCATTCATCGTCCAAAAGCGCGGTATGGCGTCCTTAATGGTTCCCGCCAAAATATGTCCGTAGTGCGGCGTACCCGTTGCAAACGGTGGGCCGTCATAAAAAACGTAGTCTCCTTTAGGCTCAGCCCCGGCCGGAGCCACTAAGCTTTTATTAAAAATATCTTCCGTTTCCCAGAAGGCTTGGATTTTCTCTTCTCGGGCCGCCACTTCTGAAGTGGGCACATCACTCACTACTGCTACCGATTCGTTTTCACGACCATGCATTTTCTTATTCATATGAAATTATATTATGTATATCAGACATAGTGTTTGCTTTTAACAAACACAGGCAACGTATCAGGCTGCTTGTTTATGCTATCACGGTTTGCCTATTTACAAAGCCCAAAGGACCTAGCAGAGACTACTCGATTCTGGTCACTATTTTGCCAACTGGCTGCGTCGTATCAATAATCACAGTGGCTCGACCCAGTACCTGCCCTCTTTTGGTTTCTACCCCACAACGCCAGACACCGTCAGTAAAATTCTGCAATACTGTGTAGCCCCGATAGCCTCCTTCGTTGGCCCCTGAAATTGGATACCCTAAGCGAAACCGCTCAATCCAGTCACCGTTGGCATTTTTGTATTCCCAGCGATGAAATATTTCGGTCTCCAGCTTGGTCGGTGCATACACTCGAGCAAAGCAAGCAATACTGTTGCCGGTGGGATGAATACTGTTGGGCACAAACGGTAACGTCCGGTACCAAGGTTGTTTTTCACTGACAATCGAGTAGTTACCGCTGGACAGTCGCACGACCGATTGCTCAATCTCGAGTTCAGTCAGTGACAGTGGGATGGGTGGGATCACATTAGTGAAATACAACGCGTTAAAGCCGATATAAATAAACCCGATAGTGGCGATGATTCGCTTGGTATTCACTTGCATGAAGTTGGGAATAATTCGGTACAAGATTTTCACCACCAGTATCATAATGAACAAAGCGATTACTCCACTGAAAATAAAGATGAGGTCTCCCATCTTGCCAAGAACCACCGGCACCACCAAAACAATGTACGAAAACAACCCGATAAAGTAGAGGGCAATGTTATACACCAACCGATCAGAACGCTTCCCCACCACTTCATTCCCGATAATCACGGCTAGAATCAACAACAGAAACGGCGCACTGGCTAGCCAATCTCCGCTCCGGCCATAGAAAATCAACATCCCGGAAAGCAATCCTCCAAAAGCATATTGCATTACTATAGGCGTATATTTTTTGAGCCAACGAGCAAACACGCCTGGTACCCGCTCTGCCACTCCGACATACAAAAGCAGGATAGTTGTCGTCGCCAGCAGCACGTAAAATAACAGAATCAAATTATCAACTGTGTTGTCAATTTGGTTAAGGAGGATGGTATCGGTGATAAATCCTAATAAAAACGCTACCGTCAACCAGTGACGATACATCAGACTAAAAAGTGATTTTACCGATGTCATGAGGTTTCATCATACCAAGGTATCGAACATTAAAAAATGCCCCGAGCCAAGCTCGGAGCACATTTACATATTTGTACCTACACCACAAACGACTCAGGCACGGGAAATTTTTCACACAAAGTTTGCACCTCTTTTTGAATTACTTGTTTCTCGGCCGCGTCATCTTTGGCTTTTAGCGCTCGCATCATCAGCTCTGCTAGTAGCGTCGCCTCCTCTTCCTTCATGCCGCGAGTGGTCATAGCCGGCGTGCCGAAGCGAATACCTGAAGGATCCATCGCTGTCCGCTTTTCCTCCGCAATCATATTTTTATTGAGGGTAATTCCCACTTCATCCAACACCGTCTGAGCCTCTTGTCCCGTAATACCCAAGGACGAATACACGTCGGCGAGCAGTAAGTGGTTGTCCGTCCCGCCGCACAACAGGCGCACATTGTGTGCTTTAAAGACCACCTCCATCGCTTTGGCGTTTTTGACTACTTGCTTGGCGTAGTCTACAAACTCTGGCCGTAGTGCCTCACCAAACGCCACTGCTTTGGCAGCAATCTGGTGCATATGTGGTCCACCCTGCATCCCCGGAAACACGGCTTTATTTATCTTCTTGGCAATCTCTTCATCTTCACGCACCACAATCATGCCACCTCGGGGACCACGCAGCGACTTGTGTGTGGTCATCGTCATCACGTCAAAGCCGTAATCAAATGGATTCTTCAACACTCCAGCCGCAATCAAGCCGGTGATGTGGGCGATGTCAGCCACGGTATAAGCACCTACCTCGTCGGCGATTGATTTGAACTTTTCATAATCAAGCTCTCGGCTATAGGCAGAGAAGCCGGCCAGGATAATCTTGGGCTTGTGCTCGAGCGCCATCGCGCGTAAGTGGTCATAGTCAATTTCTCCGGTGTCCACGTCTTTCATTTTGTACCGCACGAAGTTGAAGACTTTGTTGATGGCGGTAGTAGGATGACCGTGAGTAAGGTGTCCCCCGTGGGATAAGTCCATCCCCAAGACCGTATCTCCTGGCTCCATTAGGGCAAAGTACATCGCCATGTTAGCGGCCGCTCCCCCCAAGGGCTGGACATTAGCGTACTGAGCTTTGAACAACTGCTTCGCTCGTTCAATGGCAATGATTTCTACTTGGTCGGTGAACTCTTGGCCACCGTAATAGCGTTTGCCGGGATACCCTTCTGAATACTTGTTGGTAAAGATTGAACCCATTGCTTCGCGCACCGCCATCGACACGTAGTTTTCACTAGGAATCAGTTCTATGCCAGCTTTCTCCCGCTTTTCTTCTCCAGTAAGGGTCGCGTAGACTGCCTCGTCTTGGTTTTTGATGTGGTGATATTCATTCATGTAAAAAAATGCTTACTGTTAATACGGACTGTGTACAATTGCCGGAGGGACTGCAAAACCCGGGGGTGTAGGCTGTCTGATTATTTTCCCGTACTACCGAAGGCTCCGTCACCTCGTGAGGTATTATCCAAATCTGTAACTTCGATAATTTCTGGCTGCTCAATTTTCTGGATAAGTATTTGGGCTACTTTTTCACCGACAGTAAATACTTGAGTGTCTGTTCCGGTGTTTACCATCCCCACAAACACCTCACCGCGATAGCCAGCATCAACCACTCCACCCATCGTTTTTAAACCCCGTTTGATAGCCACTCCACTTTTATCCCAGATCAGACCAACGTACCCAACCGGTATCGCAAACGCAATTCCGATGGGAATTGCCACCAACTCTCCTGGTTTTAGTTCAATGTCTTTGGTTGTATAGACGTCCATTCCGGCATCTGTGTCATGAGCAAAAGCTGGAAGTTTGGCCTCCGAGTGGAGTTTTTTAATCGGTAGTTGCATATAGCAATAGTATAGCAAAATTACCAAAACCGGCGACTTTTTAAGGAAGTTCGCCAATCTGCTTTGTATCCCCTTACCACCGCAACTGCTCTTTCATTGTCTGGTAGACATCTTTATGGATATCTTCCCGGCTACGCATCCCCTCTTGATGAGCACAAAGCACGTGGTGCCAGGAGTCCATTAGGCGATTGAGGTGCTCGGCTGACTTTTCCTGAGCAGTTTGATAGGTCTCGTCGACCTCTACCGTGTCCAGCGATCCGCGGGTAGTGTCCGCTTCCATCAGGCGCTTGCGCGCTTGATATGGTACATCAAGGTACACAATAATATCTGGCCGCGGAATCTCAAATACGCCGTGCTCTGTCTTGTCTAACCACTCAAGAAAGCTGGCACGCTCCTGTTCATCTTCAATCTTTGAGCCTTGGTGTAACATGTTGGCGCTCACGTAGCGATCGGCCACGACGTCTGCTCCATTGGCAAGCCACTCTCTAATTTGTTTGGAAGATTCAAATCTATCCGCTGCATAAATGAGCGACGTAATTTGCGGATCGAGTTTCAGAAAGTCACCGCGTTTTCCGTCTAAACATTCTCTAAGTAGTTTCCCCATATGATTTTGGGTATAGCGTGGGAAGTCGATAGTCTCTACCCTCCGACCCTCTTTGCGCAGCCGCTCAACCAGCAGTGCTGTTTGAGTGGCTTTTCCTGCTCCGTCACTCCCCTCAATCACTAAAAAGTTACCTCGGTTTACTGTCATACCCTTTCATACCATGAAATACGCCCTTTCCACAGCCTACTTGACCACACCAGCTGAAAAAAAGATTTTCTCAAGATACTCCAACCCAGTCGTCAAGTCCTTAAGGCTCATGACTTCGCTTCGAGATAATTAAAGAAAAAGAAAAACCAGTCACTGAACTGGTTTTTCTTCCTGAGTAGCTACTCTTAGATTTCCTGCTGCTGCGGTGTAACCTCTATTGTCATATTTCTTGTAACTTGTGGGGAAAGTCCCGGCTCCTCAGAATCACAAGATATACTCACATCTTGTTCAGCTGTAAGATCTGAAGTTTCAAAAGATCCACTGCTTGATTCAGGCGTTCCCGAATGATTAATCGTCTGATCTTGCAGGCCTAGAGTTGTGCAGCTGACAGCATACGGGGATTCAATTTCCCAACTTATGGTGGCTGGAGTTCCGTTCCTGACTAATTGTGATGAGGACTGGATGTTGAGGACAATTTCCGGAGCACAACTTCCACCATCGCGGGTATTACCATAACTACTCGATTCATTCCAACGCCAATCGGGACTACCAGAACAAGTTTGTTGCCAAGTTTCTGGTGCTTGTGAACAAGAGCTGTACTGATACGACGCATTACCACTGAGAGTACCGTTGTTGCAAGAACGGGTTTGGTCTTGACTCGCACAGTTGGTGGATGAGGTGCGGTCGTAGAAGGCGCGGCTGCTGCCGTGGGGTACGGTGACACCGTTAAGGGAACAGTTGCTTGGTGGTGGCGGAGGAGGCGGTGGAGGCACTGTCGAACAAGAGCTGTACTGATACCACGAATTACCACTGAGAGTACCGTTGTTGCAATAGCGGGATCCGTCATACAAACTACAGTTGGTGGATGAGGTGAGGCCGTAGAAGGTGCGACTGGTGCCGTGAGCTACGGTGACGCCGTCGAGGAAGCAGTTGCGTGGTGGCGGGGGTGGGGCCGAACAAGAGCTGTATTGATACCACGAACTGCCGCTGAGAGTACCGTCATTGCAATAGCGGCGTGAAGCATACCAACTACAGTTGGTGGATGAGGTAAAGCCGTAGAAGTTGCGGCTGCTGCCGTGGGGTACGGTGACACCGTTGACGGAACAGTTGCGTGGCGGTGAGGGTGGAGGACTAACTGTTATATTAAAAGCATATCTACTTTGACGTGTTTCCGATTTAAAGCGGTAATCCCACCATTGCATATGAAAAAAGTATCTACCAGGGGGCAAATAGAATCTTTCATTCGTGTAATTACCACCTCCTCCTCTACGCAGATTAACTAATTGATAAGTTGTTTGATCATACACTCTAAATTCCCACACTGAAGCGACGTAGGCATTGTTGCAGGCAGCATACGTTATGTCGCCAAATATCGCATATGGTACACCGTAAGGGTGCGTGGTTCCACTAGGTGGGTGTGAAAAATAACCAGACATTCTGTAGTCGCCGCCCGGGACGGCGCGGTCGAGACTAAAATATGACTGTGTCCACTGCGCCTCTACCGTCGCCGGACTAGCCAGCAGCAGACCACACACTCCCACTCCTCCCACAATCAACATACTCATGACTTGACTGATTTTTTTATTCCGTCCGCGCACCAACCACACAGCCAAGAGTACCAGCGTACTCAACAACCCCAGGGCTAAGAGTAGCTTGTTCAGCAAGCTTAACTCGTTGTTTGCGGTGGATACTTCATTAGGTACCTCTGGCGACACACTGGGAGTTATAAAATCAAAACTAGCTGAGGAAAGGACGTTTCCAGCATCGTCGTCAATGGACACTGCGACGGTGATTGACTCACACTTCTCAGCTACTTGGTAGCTAAAACCTTGGGTGTTCAAAGGTGTTTCAGTGTTCAACTGCTGACGTAGTGGACTGCCACAAGCGACTCCATCACTTGAGAATAGCGCAACGGTACCAAATAGTGGCTGTTCTGACTCGGCTGCATTTATACGAGTGTCGGGAAAGGCATCTGCCCGTCCGGTATATGACAGCGTAAGCTGCGCCTCTTCACCGGCCTCTAGTGATGTCTTGTCTGTGTCAAGACCTTGGATAGTCGCACTATTCCCTCGCAACACGTAATGAGCGGTAATAGCAGAGCTTGTTTGATTGGATGTAGTAGCTACTAGATCAATCAGTAAACGATACGACTGGGCCCTAGTTTGCTTTGGTAATAGAAACGAAATGGTCTGAGTCGAAGACGATGCGAGGGTTAATGTTGTGTCGCTGTTGTCGGTATCAACAATTTTACCGAACAATGAACGCTCGTAAATACTGAATCGCGGCGACACTACCTGTTGACTATCTGTGGTATTTGTTACTACGCAGTTTAGTTGCAGGGTTTCATCAGGTTGTATGTCAACACCTTGCGTTAGGTTGTATTGCGGTGAATTAATTTCATCTAACACCGTTAGATAACACTCTTCTTCTAGGATCGAAATACCCACACCAGATCCCGGTACAACAACGTCCCCAACTGGGATAGTGGTAAACGTTCGACCAGAAGTTACTTCACCTAAAACAGCAACGATAGAATATGTACCAGCCAAGTCGGTTGGTACCGGAACAATAACCTCAGCGGTAACATTTTCACCCATAGTTAGGCTTGATACATCGAATGGTTTTGAGACGTGCTTTCTCACGGCAACTTCTGTTTCAGTTTCAGTTTCTGACCACTTAAAAAAGTCAAAATAGTAGCGTAGGCCAGAGACTTCTGCCTCTCCGGCTGCGAAACTGAGTCCAATAGTCATCTCCGAGTCAGACACCATGAGCACCTCCGCTGATTGGATTGAGGGAAACGGTTGGGCGTTTATGTCAGTAGCACTGGCGTCAGTCATTCTCATGATTTCGTCGATAAATTCCGCCGCTTCGGGATCAGTTGGTGTAATGTTTTGTATGGTGAAGATAGATTCTACGAAATCAATCTCGGCGGCTGGTAGTTCTGGATACGCAGATATAATTTGCGAACGCAAAGACTCTTGGGCGAGGGCGTTTGTGCTGATAAATAATAAGAACAGAAACTGAAGACTGAAGACTGAAATAAATTTTTTCATAATTAATACTTATAGTAGCAACTCATTAAATTATCATTGACAAGTTATACACACCGAGCTTGAGCTTTGTGTGTATACCCTGCCTCGTCGACGTGGGTATTTATGAAAAAAATTATTTATAACGTCATCATGATTACTAGAAGCGTACACATTTGTAAAAAAATCCTCCTCGCAGAAGCACAAAATACATTACCTGAAGCAATTATATTCCGCAGATGCAGAAAGATTGCTACAATGACACCTATGTCTACCATTGAACAACTCAAACACCATCAAACCACCCTGAATGACGGAGGAAAAATTGTCGTATTAGATTCCGGAGCTGTCCTGACCGCTGAGATGACAGCCATGCTCCAAGCCTTGCACTCGCGGTCAACCGATGGCATCCACGGTCACTTAAAAGTCCTCGCAGAGCGCGGAGCGGATAAGTTTATGTCTACTTACTACGTCCAATATGGCCACAAGTCCATTGGGGACTGCGGAGTCGGGATTGTCTTTATTGAAGGTATTTCCATGCTGGCCGCCAAAGCGATTCAGGACTCAAAACTCTACAACGGACAAGAAGCGTCCACGCGCTACATCGACTTTGCCAATCAGGCGTTCTTGAATCCCCTGGGCACCGCAGTCGGCACCGCCATCAATGAGGAATACCGTCGGTTTTATCTCAAAGCGGTTAAAGAGATGACGGAACAACTGCCCCACCGGTACCCGATGGGTGCAGGCGAGAAAGAAGGATTTTATAACAAAGCGATTGCGGCTCGGGCGTTTGATATCACTCGAGGATTCCTGCCCGCCGGAGCCAGCACCAACATCGCGTGGACCACTACCTTGCGGCAGTTTGATGATCGCATCATGCAGCTGAGTCATCACCCGCTGGCTGAAGTACGAGAGATTGCGCAGAAGCTCAATGAGGCGATGCTCACCGTCTACCCCTCCTCATTCAAGGAAGATACTCAGGAGCGGCGAGAAAAGTACTCAGCGACCCATACCTACACTGCCTTAGCCGCGCAGCAGTACTATTACCACGACCCAAAGTGTCCAGCGCTTGAGTTGGTGCGAGACGGTATTGATACCCCCGCCCTACAAGACCCAAACCTCAGACCCCTCTTTACTGACCGACCAGTGCAAACCGAACTACCTAAGTGGCTCGGTGCCTACGGCGAAGCGGCCTTTGCCTTTCAGCTAGATTTTGGTTCGTTCCGCGACATCCAGCGCCACCGAGCGGTCACCCAGCGCATGCCCCTGCTGACCGCAGACATAGGCTTTAATGATTGGTACTTGGACGAACTCACTCCCGAGCTGCGCAGTGAAGCACAGGAATTGATTGAAAGACTAACTAAAGCCGCGGCTGAATTAACCGATGACGTCGCCTTGCGCCAGTACTACCTGCCGATGGGACTCAACATCAGCAACTACCTCAGCGGTGATTTACCGTCCCTGGTGTACTTAATAGAGTTGCGTGCTACCAGCTTGGTCCACCCTACCCTGGCCGTCCAGGCAGCCAAAATGTCTGGCCTGCTGACGGAAAAATACGGTAAGTCTCTAGGTCTCAAAATTCACCTCAGTTCCGAGCCCGGCCGCTTTGACGTGAAGCGCGGTGAGGCCGATATTGTGCGCACCGACCAACCATAATGCTCTATGGAGTCACTACCCCAACGAAGCGCCACTGAGGAGCAAGTAGACGAACAAATTGCACAGTGGAAAAAATCACCAGTGGTTTTGGCATCGGGCTCTACTTTGCGAATGGCTCGACTAAGAGAGTTTGGTTTCCAGAATGTCACAGCAGCTGATTTGATACCAGACGCGCTGGAAGCGCACGCCGCCAGCATCCTGTCCGAACACGACGGGGCACCCGAAACACACTGGGACAAAGACGGAGCGCGGATGAGTGAGTTTATTGCCGCAGCCAAGGTCGACTATGTTCTCAAGCACCAACCCATTGAGCCAGAGACAATAGTATTTGGTTTTGACACTACAGCGGTCATTTATGGTTCTGCTTCCCCGGAGAAAATCATGGGTACACCACGAAGCCACGAAAAGTTTTCCACTTGGAAAGAAGCCCGGGTCGGTATCACTGAACAATTCATGAGGGTGGCCGCTGGGTGTCGCCATTTGCAGCAGAAAAGAGCGGAATTTAAGCAGAGTCTCAGTCAGCACGACTGGAGCGAAGAAGATATCGAGATGACCCTTGATGGATACGCAACGGGCCTGCGCCAAGGATATATTCATATCAATACCGGAGTTGCTGCCGCCTTTGCAAATGAACATAGGGACACCGACCCTATTCATCGCTGGACCCATGAAATCAAACTGTTCTCACAATCACTCTACACTGCTCGAGAGAACCCCCACGCGGTTGAAAAGCTGGTGGAATTGGTGATGGAGACGTTGGGAGATAAAGTGCTCCAGATATCTGGTGGAGTTGATTACGCAGATAGCCATGTACGGGACATCTTACAACTCACAGAAAAATCTCTAGCCGATGGCCAGGCCCAAGAAGAAGTATATAAAGGTTTTTCTGAAGAAGCGTTGACAATCCTGTTGCGAATAAAGGCTCACGAGACTGCTACGAATTGATAGATGATGTATTCAGCTTTTGACTTCCCGTCCAGCAATTCGCCTTTGGAAAGGGCGAATTTTGTGCACAGCATACAGAAAATATAGTCACTTTCGTTCTTTATTTTCCAGCAACATAAATTCACAATAGGCCCTTTGGGCCTTTGTTCATTCATCATGCAAACTGCTTACCTAACTTTGGGCCACTTTGGGTCAGGTAGTTTGATACTTTTGTGTCGTAGTGAAAAATCGGTTCCTCTACCATTCGTTCGAATTTTATTTTCGCGATGGGTTGACCAGCGCGCACCACCAAGTCTTCAAACGGTCGAACCTCAAGTGTAAAAGGCCGACCCTTCCCTGCTCCGTCTGCACCCCAGCCCCAGCCCGGGTCTAAAAAACCGGCGTAGTGTGAACGAAAGTCACCATTGCGTTCGTCCATAGGCACCATCTCCGACGCCACTGTAGGGGGAATCTTGACCCGTTCCGCAGCAGAAAGAATATAAAACTGGTCTCGCTTCAGGCGTAGCACTCCATCTTCAATGTACAGCGGTGCAAAAAAATCTGCGGCCGGGTAATAAGCGATGTTTTCCACATCTAAAATCTGCTCCGGTTTTGCAATGCACTGGTACCCGCATACCCCCTCCTCGACCAGGGCCGTCAGCACCACTGCTCCGTCTTTGTCGTTGGTTACCAGCTCACTGTATGTCAACGGCCTGTCTTCTGTTGGATGCCATACCAATCCGGCTTTTAAAGCCACCTCTAAATCCAGCTCAGAAAATCGACTATCGCCAGTAAAGAGTCGTAGCTGGGTAAGCGGTGTACCAGTGTGCAATTGGATGGAAAAGGATTGGGCAGCAACCGCTACCCACAACTCACCAGCAAATCCCTTCGGGGTCACTGAGTCGTACCGAGGCACCCCGTCAGCGAGCACTCGCACGTGCATATCCAAACGCCCAGTAGAAGACTTGGGGTTGCAGTAGCCATAGATGTGTTCCGGTAAATCGAGTGTTTCATTTAAACGCACGAGGTACATTTTGCCGCAGGCGACTGGGTGTTTGATGTCTGTTGGTTGGGCTTCCATCAAGGGCAGCAAGTCCCGGATTGTTTCACCTACCTTGGGTAGCATCAATCCCCGAATTGAGTAGATTTCTTCAGACAGAGTGAGGTCCAGCGACGCCGGGGAAACGTGTTCCGCGCGCGCTCCTTTTATACAATCTTGTTGTATCAGCTTGGTAATAGTCTGTGCGGGCAGTGCTCCTTGAGTAATTGCGTTCATGACTTATGAGTATACCAAACAATAGAGCCGTCCAGTAAGGACGGCTCTATTGTTGTTCGTTGTTGAGTTGAACCTAATCAGCCAC
>Ga0306865_1000163_pt1 | contig 36317 bp, 26 predicted proteins | sample AntRauTorckE5431_FD_190441 | JGI IMG/M metagenome (GOLD analysis project Ga0306865, IMG submission 190441) | Saline lake microbial communities from Rauer Islands, Antarctica - Metagenome Torckler E5 #431 (v2) (version 2) | ecosystem: Environmental > Aquatic > Non-marine Saline and Alkaline >... | reverse complement strand
TAAGAGTCTTAGTAACGGTATCACTCCGAGAAGCGGTACTTGCTATGTGGGTTACTTCATACTTGTTTTCTAAGCTATCTGCTTGCGGAAAAGTGTAACTCACATTCTTGCCAAGTCTAACGTCTACAGTCTCATTTCTAATGTCTCTAAAAAGCCACTTCCAGCTAGTAGCTCCCAGCGTATCTCTTCCCTCAAACCTGTATGAATGACCCCAGCAGTCTTCGGTGTATGCAAAGTCAATGCTTGGCGTGTAGAAGTAGGAGGCATTGAAGTTGGGGAGGCCTTGCTCACATCTGCCATAACTTAGGGTAATAAAAGTATCTTTATAGGAACATTCTAAACCTATTTTATCCGGATATAAAATTGCACTCAAGTAGTCTTTACCTCTATTAGCTATAAGTATCTCTCCGTTTGGTGAGAGTTGTAATTCTCCCCAATTATCAAAAGGTAAATCATAAGATTTAATGATACGCAGAAAGTTCTGGTTAATATCAAATTGATAAAGATTATTTCCGTGACAAGCGTAAATTAATTGACCATTTGGTGAAAGAGTAGCACTATAAAAACTTCCAAAGTTTAATTCAGAATGATTTGAAATTTTAGGGTACTCATTATCAAAGTCAAATAAATCCATTACAAGTCCATATGGATTATTTAACATTTTATTGCCAATTGAACTAAATTCGGTATTAATTCCTAATAATTGTGGTAATCTGTATATCCCATAATCTATTCCCCCTTTTATTATCACAGGGCACATTAATTTTTCTTTTCCTTGCAAGAAAAAAAGCATGCTATCAGAATTTCCAAAATGAGTTCCAACCCAGGCACAGTAATTATTTCTATGATTAACTACACCTAATTGTTCTCTAGCATTTAGTGTTATAATTCTTTTTTTTAGCAATTGATGTGAGGCAGTACTTATCTCGTAATAAAATAGTACGATAGAATCTTTAGGCATCGTTTCAGTGACAAATATGGATTGTGTTGAATCATTTATCATATCTATATATGCTCCTTCAGAAGCAGAATTATGACCATCTAAAGTTAAAATAGTATCTCCATTTAGATAAAGAATTTCACCACTAGTGTAATACACATTGTTATTAGTGTTATAGATAGAAGAACATTCATACGAATAGAAATCGGAAGGTCTTTGAATTATATCTGTATCTGTGAACTCTATATCTACCCCGTCCCCAAAAATCCACCGTGAACCGGTTTGACCAGATGAGACTGTAAAGTGAATTAAAAACAAACATAGAACTCCTAACCTTATTTTTAGACGAACAGTAAAGAATAATGAATAGTGCATTTCTTCAAATGTATGCTTTTAAAAGCATACATTTATTTGATTTCGAGAGACAGAAAAAATACCTTAATATCAATACTGAAAATATCTAACAATTTGAGCAGATACTTGATACTTATATTTCTTCCGTTCTCTACTCCCCAATAGTATCTAGCACTTAAATCATGCTCAAAAGCAAAATTTTCATAGCTAGTAAATCCATTTTCTATTCTCAACTCCTTTATTCGTTTCCCAATAATACGCATTACATCTTTATCACTTGACACAATGCAATGAGAAACACTATGGTAAAATTATATTACGCTATATGTAGCGTATGTTAAGTTTTTATTGTTATTATTGATGCCACAAAAGTTGAGAGTTACGAAACTTGCGATCAATCAAGACCTAATCCATATGAAACGACAAACACTAGTATTATCTATCGCTATTTTCCTAATTACATTTTCATCAGTTGCCCAAAATGGCTCGTGTGCCTTTGACGGTTATCTAGAGAAGCTAGAGGCAGAAGATCCTGATGGTTTCAGAGCTGCTCAGCGTGCTCACCACAGTAACATAGACTACTACCGTGAGCAGAATCCTGGCCCCTACTATGTGAGCAATTCTTCTATTACCGCCACTGCACTGGGCGGAGGTAATGGGTGTAATAAAGCCACATATCTCCTTCCTGTAGTAGTACATGTACTCTACCAAGGGAGCAATAGTGTAACATCTAGTCAAGTGGATAATCAGCTAGCTACAATGAATAGTGCATTTAAAAATGGGGTATGGAACTCCGCTACTAATCAGTTTGAGTCTATAGGTGTCCAGTTTTGCCTAGCACAGACACAGCCAGATGGTACGGCTTTTAGTGGGATCACTACGCACCAAACTAGTAAGGCTATAAATACGGTATATGATCTACAGAGTCTAATGGCTGTAGTGAGCTATGATCCTGCTCGCTATATTAATATATATGTGGTAGATGATATTCAAGCCACACCAGGTATCAGTGGAAATGTGGGTGGCTATGCCAGCTATCCGTACCCTAACTTTAGTGCTACGTATGACGGTATAGTGGTAGATAAAAACTGGGTTGGCGACTACGTGTCCGTAGGAAGTCTGGTAGATCCCCAGAGTGGTGGCAAGGTGCTAGTACACGAGATGGGGCACTACCTCGGGCTATATCACCCGTGGCAAGGTGGGTGTAATGGAGGATATACTGCTGCAGATGGCTGCGACCAAAAAGGCGATAATTGCTGCGATACACCTCCCATGGCAGTGGCTAATACCACCTGTCAGGTGCCACCCAACACTTGCAGTGGAGATACACTACCGGACCCTGTGGAAAACCATATGGCATACGGCACAGATGCATGTAGAGATAGGTTTACCAGTGACCAAGTGAGCATCATGTGGTCTGTGCTAGACTACCAACGCAATGGACTGTGGCAAGTGACTAATATAAATGCTATGAACCTGACCTGCTGTGTGAATGCCATAGCACTAAGTGGCGATAATATAGGCTGTACTGGAGAGCAGGTAAGCCTAGAGACGTATGACTACGGATCAGGCACGAGCTACACATGGCAGATAGGCACTGGACCTAGTCAAACACAAGCTTCTCCTATCTACCAACCCACCATTAATACAGTAGGAGAGTACGATGTGTTACTTACCATAGATTTTGGAGGAGGAAGCACTGTGTCAAAAACCTTTACTGACTACTTAGAGGTAGTAGACTGCACCCCCTTACTAAGCACACAGGCCAATTGGTATTTTGGTAAGTATGCGGGACTACGATTTACTACAAGTGGAGTTATTCGAGATGTAGAGCCATCTAGACTTACTTCAAATGGTCAAATCCACACGAACGAAGGGAGTATTAGTATGAGTGATAGTAGCGGTGCATTATTATTTTATGCTGCAGCAGATACAGGGAAAAACAGTATCTTAAACCCTACCTTTCACTTATTTAATGCTACGTAAACTGAAGTGTCTACAGGAGCTAATGTGTACGGAGGTATGCAGGGGCATAACACTGCTAGCCAAGGAATATTTAGCATACCACAAGATGTACCAAACCATCAGTACTACATAATACATGCAGGAGGAGTAGGTAGCGGCACAGCTATTAGCTACTACTATACCAAGTATAACTCTCAGACCCAGCAAGTGTCAGATAAGAACACGCTACTACAAGATCCTACCAAACTAGGCAATGAGTTCAAAGGAACAGAAGCCATCTCTGTACTACCCAAGTGCGGAGACAGTACTTTTTGGATGCTCATACCTCGATACAATGGACTGAGCACTAGTATCACAGAATTTTCATTGTTTATAGTAACCAAAGATACCATAGAGTGGCACAGCAATCAGCCATTTTATCATGACAAACTAACTACAGGGGATATGTTAAAATTTTCTCCAGATGGCACGTACTTCTCGTGCAGTAAAAGTTTATATAGTTTTAATAGAAAGACTGGAGCCATTGCCCTAGAATACCAAAATACCAGGCCTAATATACTACATGTATATAGCTCTGCATTTTCACCGGATAGCAAAAAATGGTATACAAATGAAGTGGATACAAGTAGGTCTCAACCTTTTATACTATGCCAGTATGACCTGGAGTATGATGAAGTAGCTAGTTCAAGAAGAGATCTACTTTCTTCAAAAGATTTCAATGCCATGATGCTAGGGCCAGATAGTATGATATATCTGAGTGGCTACCAGCGTCCTTATGTATCTCGTATAGAACAGCCTAATAAGCGAATAAGTGTAGACGGAAATGAGTGCGAGCTAGTGGTAGGAGCAGTAGCACTATCTAAGAATGGAATAGGAGGAGTTGGGACAATCAGTTTTCCGAATAACATGGAAGGATTGCCAGATATAGCGGTGACTCCTGACTATAGATATGCTGTGGATGACTGCAGTATAGTCACCTTTGAGAGTAACCAATGCTGTGCAGCTAGTTACTTATGGAATTTTGGTGATGGAAGTACGTCTACTCTTAGAAATCCTACACATACCTATACTTCCAGTGGCACTTTTACGGTCAGTATTACTACAGATGGAGAAACAGCTTCCAAATCCATAGAGCTTAATATCTCTACGAGTAGTCTATCTATAGATGGCAATACTTCCTTTTGTGATAGTACGCAGATATATGACTACGAAGTGTCTGACGCTAATCTGCTAAATATTAATCCTGATTTTACATATACGTGGTCCACTACAAGTGGACAGGTAGTCTATGGAGATAATAAGTATCAAGCAGGTGTATTGTGGAAGACTAGTGACGTATTATCTGTACTCATAAAAAACGAAAAAGATGAATGTGAAGCTACTCTTAGTTTAACTGTCACTAAAGAAATAGGAGAGATTATCAATAATGTAATAGACACGAGTCAAGTAGTATGCAGTAAAGAATTAATACAACATCTTACCTCTCAGGAGGCTAGGTCAGATGTCAGCTATCAGTGGTACGAGCGAGTTCCTGGACGTACAGATTGGAAAGCGATAATAGGTAAAGTACAATCAGATTATATACCAAATGGAGACAGCATATTTACGACCTATATAGATAGTACGATTATTAACGTAGATTCAACATCGTATGATACGGTCACCCTCAGTGTAAAGGAGTATATGTTAGTTGCTAGTAAAGGGTGTACGATAGCAGAGAGTAATATAGCGAAGGTGCGTGTGGTTGCTCTAGAGAATACTGCAATACCTAATTTGGGGAAGTGTAGAGATTTGGGAGCTATTGGAAGTATAGAGGATTACTTTGGTCTCAATCAAAATTTTCAATGGGAAATAAGCGATAAGAGCAAGGATGGGGTCTATAGTAATTGGCACTCCAATAAGCACAATAACTTAACTGATACAAATTTTTTAATAGGGCAAGTTATATCGGGGTCCGCTTCGCTTTTTCATTATGGAATCAAAGATTACGGCTTTAAAGTAAGAAGGATTACAAATTTCGATATTTGTTCAGATACGAGTAATGAAGTAGTTATAAACAAAGGGTTTTGGATCAAAGAAATAAGGGATACCTCAATTTGTGGAAATGTTAACGAGGTCTTAATCACTGGGGAGTTTAATAATGATGTAAATTATAAGGTGAGAGGAATCTGGGTAGATGGCACTACAGTAATTAAAGATAGTGTATATGAAACAAATAGTATAGGCTTAAAAATACCAATAAATGGGAATAGCAGTAAATCTATTAGATTAGAACTTAAAACAAATCAATACGATAGCAGTTCAGATAGGTGTACATTTGGTTATTTGTCAACTAGCAGAAATATAAAAATTAAGACTAGTTTATCAGTACCTGTAATTACCCAACATCCATCTAATAAAGTGTTAAGCGTAGGTCAATTAGCAAATTTTGATGTGAAGGTATCTTCAAACACTGCTAACTCTTACCTATGGGAAATGTGTAATAATAGTCAAGATAAATGGTCAAAGACTAACTATAATACAAGAGAGATTAGAATTAGTAATTTAGAAGAATGTCAAAATGGAATAAAGCTAAGGTGTAAGATTTCTAATCCGTGTGGCAGTGTTACCAGTAATTATGGTACACTTACCATAAATGGAGCGTCTACAGCTAGTGGAGCGGATGTATGGATGATGGATGGTACGTTAGATATAGGTGATGAGCCTAACTATGCAGCGAATACTACCAATATGCAGGCTCAACTTTTTAATAGCCCAGATATATGGAATAGAAAGTCAAGACCAGTGGGTGCTGATTATATTAAGGATAATGAGAATCCAGAGTATAGAATAGACTCTTTTAATTTTCTCCACTACACCGTAAGAAATAGAGGTAGTGTAACCACTGACCCAGAAGACTTATATTTATACTGGACGTGGGGAAGCACAGCAGAAATATGGGATAAGCACTGGATAAATAGAGCAGGGAATCGTTTTTACAATGAAGATAGTGCTAAGTACTATCCCATAGGGAGTAGGATAAATACTACACCTATTATCATTCCATCAATAGCTCCTGGGGATTCATTCACATATTATGCCAGTTGGAGCCCTCCAAATCCCGAATGGTACTATACTTATGTAGATGGTGTAAAAACATATCCTTCTAGCACCAAAGGGCTTAGTCTTTGTGTATTAGCACGTATTCAAGAATGTAATCAATACCCTTATGGAATGACTATTGCTGAACATATGGATACCCTAGTTAGAGTTAATGTCAAAAACAATAATAACATCGTTACTCGTAATCTAAGGGTGCAAAATGAGAAGCCAGGCAATCAATTTGTTGGCCGTGGAGGATGGACCTTGTTGCCTACAAATTGCTATAACCCTGAGGTGATAACTTTAAAGGTAAACGCGACGGAAGAATTTTTAGACTACTATGATGTGCTTCTAACCATAGACGATGTATTCAAGTTAGGGATTAACCCGAATAATTTGGACGGTTTATATAATATATCTGCAAATCAGTTTATAATAACAGACTCCATTTCAGAAATTTCTGGTATCCAGTTAGATACATGTGCAAGAGCAATGTACAAGCTAGACTTCTTACCCAAACTGCTTATGGAAGATATTCCAAAGAAGCGTTTTGAAATAGCTGCTTCTCAGTATTCAGGAGGTATAACTCCCCCTAGCGGAGTTATGGTTTTTCAAGTAGATAATAAAACATGGTTTGAAAACCAAACTGGCGGTCAAAATAATGAAGGACCTACTTATGATCTTTGGCTGAGTCCGAATCCTACACCTAATGGATTTACCGTTCAGTTAGAAGATGTCGCAAAAGCAATTTATCAAGGATTTTCAGGATCCATAATGGTGGCTGACGGGTATGGTTATTCACATATAGAGTTAGAAAATATAGACGCTTCGTCTGTTACGTTTATTAATCTGTCTGGATATAAGGCGGGAGTGTATAACGTGCGTTTTGAAATTGGTGGTAACGTCTTTTACAAGTATGTAGTTAAGACTGACGAGTAGTTAAGATAAAAGACACTGTACTATAAAGAGGTGTTTTGTAAAATGATAAAACGCCTCTTTGCATCTTTCCTCTATTCCGTCACAAACTTCCCATTCATCATACCCCAGTGTCCTGGATACGAGCAGATAAACTCGTAGTCTCCAGCAGAAGGAGTAGTGAACGTGAAGTAGGCTGTCTCGCCTATTTGTACTAAAGGTGAGTGAGCTATCACGTTATTGTCCTCAGGATTTACGTATCCGTTATCTTTAAACGTTACTCCGCCCTGACCCACGTCATTGGCCGATCCTTCTTGTATGAATACAATATTATGCGGCATAGTAGCATCTGTACTTTCGTTTACCAATGCTATGGTAATCTCCTTGCCAGCAGGCACTTTTATGCTTTTCGTATCATACTTCATCTCCGTCATATTAGCTCCTAAAGCTACTATGCGTATGGTGTCACTCTGATCTACGGGAGAAGTAGCCTTCACTGGTTCTGCGCTTAGTTCCTCAGTATCCGTATCAAATCCAGTATCTTTTTGTCCTCCGCCACACGCGGTTAGGGTAATGGCTAGTATGCTTATTAGTATATATTTCATTATTTTTTGAATAGTCCTTTAAATTTATCCTCCGCTTGTTTCTTCAGGTCTTCTTTCTGTTTCTTCGCTTCTTGTCTGATGCGGTCTGCAGCTTCTTTTTTCTTTAGGGCTATGTCAGCTTCTAGTTTAGCTTTAGCTTCATCCGCTCTCTTTTTGGTCTCCTCTTTTATTTTATTGACTTCGTCAGTGGCTAGCTCTTTTGCTTTTTCTTTCTGCTTATCTACTTCATTACTAACCGTATTCTTGATGTTTTGTTTGATAGAGGTTTTGATCTCTTTCAGGTTCAGGTTTATCTCTGGCTTTTTGAATGTGCCGTCTATTTGCATAGCGATGTCTAAGAAGTCTTCAGCTTTTAGCTGTAGTGTACTGAATCGGGTACCTGCGGTCAGCCCATTGACGATACTTGTTTCGTTACTGATGTATGAGCTGGGTATACTCAGTATCCCGTTGTAGTCTATAGATCCGTCTAGTTTAGATACTCCGTCTATAGAAAGTTTAGAACTATCTATGTACATATCAAACGGTGATACGAAGAGTTTACCGTTTTTAATATTAAACTTCACTAGGAAGTCTCTAAGGCTTTTTACGTTGAAGTGATTAGTGCCCAGTTTGGTATCTATTCCTTTTAGTACTTCCAGTTTATCTACTAGGATATTTTCTAGATTAAGCGACCCACCTACGTTTATACTCTCCAGCTTGGGAGACATGTCATTATTGAGTTCTGTGGCTATATTCATTTTAGCTGTGGTGAGAGCTTTCACCTGCTCAGCGATAGGAGCAAATGCTCGCACTACCTTAAACTTAGCCATTAAATCTAGTACCTTGATATCGGAGTAGGAAATGTCAAAATTAGCCATAGGCTTCTGGAGATCATAGATATAGGCTCCTTCTATATTTACTCTTCCACCGAGTAGATCACTAGCTACGTTACGGAGTTCTACTGTTCGGTTTTTAACTCCAAATGCTCCACTAAAATTAGTGAGTGTCAAGTCATCGTAAATTAAAGTAGCTATGGAAGCAGTGAAGTCTAAATCTACGTCACCCGGCACCTCTACTAAGGTCATTTCTATAGACTCTTCAGATTCGCTTTCTGTGATGAAATCATTGGCATTGAAATGAGTAGAGGTAAGCATTGCAGATCCTGTCAGCGTTTGGTCATGCAGAGCATAGCCAAAGAAGTTAGTAAAAGAGCCTGAGAAGTTGATATCGTTCTTGCCTATTTTTCCTTCAAATACTGGGATATTTAAGCGTTGATTTTGTACCAGTAATTCAGCTGTTTTTACATCTAAGACTTCATTCATATCTGCAGATTTATAGTGTATGTTTTGAGCCGTAAGTGTACCATTGGCTTTAAACTTATCTATGGCAGATGCACTTATATCTTCTACTTTACCTACTATCTGTATGTCAGTAGTTATATTTCCAGAAAGCTCTGTATCAGGTAGAGGCACTATTTTAGTGATATTAGTTAGGTCTATTTTCCCTTTGGCATCTGCGTCTATGAGCATATTACCAGAAAGGTCCTGCATATTTAGTTTTAGGTCAAAGGGGTCGTTTGCCAGTTTGAAATGCAACCGAGGTATGTCTACCACAGTGCGATCAGTATTGCCATCTAGGCTATATACACGCAGATCTAAGTTAATGTCTTCTGCCGGCAGAGCCAAATCTGGATATTTGAAATAGCCATTATTCACATTTACTTTCATATCGTAAGCGGGAAAAGATTGGTCATTGTAGGTGCCTTCTAGAGTAACATTAAGTGTACCTTTACCTTTAGTCTGCATACTGGCAAAGTCTGAGGTATAAATGGCTGGGATAAGTGTAAGAAATTTATTTAGGTCAGGTGCAGAAGAGTTGGCAGCTATATCTAAAATGATGTCTTCATCTACGAGTTGCATATAGCCGTCTAAGTCTATAGGTAATCCATTGATGACTAAACTATTTTTTTGGAATGCATACTTGCTGTCTGTCATATCTATGGATATATCACCTTTTTGAGTGATGGCCCAATTATTTAAATACGCTATATCATTCATTACCACCTTAAGTTCTGCTATGCTCGTCTCTGATGATAGGGTAAATGCTTCGGTATTGAAATTGCCACTAGAAGCATGATTGAGCCCTATTAAATGAACTGCCATATCAGCAGCTACATCTACATACGTCAATGAACCATTCTCTAGTTGTACGTTATCTAGCTCAAAATTAAGGGCTGTACTTTCTTCACTTGTATCTTCTTCCGTGGCAATGACTATATCCCAATTTACGGTAGAGTCATTTAGTAGCTCAAGGTGCAGTATTGGGCGGTCTATAGCTATGGACTTAAATTGATATTTCTGTTCCTTATAAAACTTCATAAGGTCAAAGGATACCTCTAGCTTATCAGCAGCAAAGAAGGTGTCCTTTTGGAATGTGCTATCTGGGTATGTGAGTGATAAGTCTTTAAAACTCAGGTTTAGATTAGGAAAGGATTTAAAGATATTAATATGAATATTATTGTCAAAATCTAGTTCTGCTTTCAGCGTTTTGTTTGCTTCAGATTTTATAGTTTCTATGATTTTATCCTTAAATAAATAGGGAAGGAAAATAGAAGAACCCAATAATAGAACAAGAAGAATGGCAATGCTTAATATGTACTTTTTCATAACTGTAAATCGTATAAGGAAAACGCAAGTTTACAATATGCAGTATTAATCTACCAGATATATTAGATAAATGGCTAATAAAAGAGTTTGGTTTATCTATTTTGTGTAGGAAACGTCGTGATGTTGGCTGTTTTACATCAGTACCACTCGTTTTTGCCATACAACAAAAAGAACAGTAAAACTCCGGATTAGGGCAATTTGATAGTAAAGGTGAGTCCCCAATAACCGTATCCGTCATTATATGAAGAGTGGGCTCGTTGTCCTACTTGATTGCCAGGATTACTAAGTTTTGACAAAACCTCTTGACTCAGATTAGGGTTGACTTTTGCTAGCTCTGCAACATTTGGATAAGCACCATTACTCACATCGTCTAGATAATCTGTGAATACCCTGTTATAGGTGTAAGATAGAGATATGACTGTACGTTGTGTCAAGTGTCTCTTGATAGAAGCACCCATAGGTATACCAAACATTATCTTTTTATAGGCTTGGTCTGCACCGCCTATTGTTTGTCCGCCAGTACCTATATTTCTAAGGTTATACCACTCTCCTTCGCCATTTATTCTAGCCTCAGGTTTAAAGTAATATATATTTCCTCCTGCAAAAATGCTCGGTACAAATGAGCTCATTCGTTTAAAACGAGTAAAATTATACTCCGCCATCAGTGCTGCATCTATAATGGTGGTGCGAAAGCTTAGATTTCTGGCAAAGCTAGTCCCACGTGTATCATTAGCATCATTATCAGACCCTGCTATGACCATGTAGCTGTTTCTCAGTCCAATGCTAAATTTTTCTGTAGCTTGATAGTTTAATCGAAGTCCTAAATTGGGTCTCAATTTATCAGGATTGATACTTACTGCAGTTCTACTGAGATCACCAAAATATAAAGCGTTGCCTATAAAAGCACCGACACTCCAGTACTTTTTACGTAAATCTATCACAGAGTTATTTAGGTCTTTAGATTTATCTAAATTGTTTTCTGCAGGGTTAGGCATATCAGATATATCGTCTAGAGCTTTAAATGCGGGTACGGATGATCGCAACTGCTGATCTAGAAGGGCTTTTTTACCTAAACTAAGGATAGGTATATCCATACCCTCACTATCATAGAAGCCTGCTAATTCTAAGTATCCGTGGTGTGAATACTTGGAGAGTTTTTCATCTAAACTTACTTTAGCGAACTGATTTCCCTCACTGAATTTTAGATTAGTTTCGATAGGTACAGCTACAATAGTGTCATCTCTCAGGAAGTAATAAATTACTCCGAAGTCTTTACCGTCTATTACGGGTCTATTAAATCGGAGCTCGATAGTTTTCACCTCTTTCTTATACAGTTTTAGGACAGCCCTTTCGTCCAGCTCTTCCCCATTGATAAGTACCTCATAGAAGTGTCCATTTAGATAGTTAGGCGGTATGTTCTTTACCTCTTCAATGTATAAAAATGGAGCTTGATAGTTGGCAGATATGAAATCAAAGGTCTCTTCTATCTCTCGCCTTTCAGGATCTCCAAAATAATTATGACTTAAACTAAGTTCGTCTGCATTCCCTATTATACTCACATTGGTTCGTCCTATATCAAAAGTATCAGCATAGAATAGACTATAGAAATTATCGAAAATAGAGTTGTTTTCTAAAGAAGGTTTGTCATTGTTTTGGTAGTTGTTATAAGTCATATACAGAGGAGATGTAAACACACCATTCCGCATCCTACCTGTGTACTCATTCCTAGTAATTACATTTTCATTTATACGGATAGTGAGTAAATCACTAGTGATATTACTTAAAAGGATACTCGAAGTACTGTTGCTGAAGGTATTGCCTTTGAAATCGAAATAGATTTTCTTAGGAGTAAGTAGATTGTCTATTTCTTTTACTTCTATTGCTGCACCTTCATAGCGTGATCTTTTGATGACATTATTGGTGATAGCCACGCTGTCTCTAGACCACCTAAACTCAAAAGTGATTGGCTTTTTTATATAGTCAAACCGCACATAATCTAGTACCACAGATTGGTCTGAACTTACGCCAGTTATCACTATACCGTTACCAGGATTTTGCTTATCTGCACTGGTGATATTGATGAGTTTATTAGGTTTTCCTTGAATTTTTAGAGCTCCATCGATACGTACAGTTGCATTTTTTGATAAAAGTAGACTTACATCTCCTGTAATCGTGAGTGTCACACCTTTTGGCACATAGCTGGTTCCTTTTATAATATACACTCCTTCACTGAGAGTGAGATCTTCTCTCACTTGATTAGGAAAGTCTATTTGTGCCACTACTGCTTTAGAAACCAGCAAAATGAAGGTCACTAGAATTGATTTGTAGAATTGATATATGAGTTTTTGCCTGATCAAATTACTGTGAATGTTAGGCTAGGTATGAGGGATTTCACACCCCTACTAGAGAGTGTCTGAATATTATTAAACATCAGAATATCTCCAGGTTTTGCTTTATCTAAAGCGTTTAGGATATTCCTATTAAAAGAAGCTCCGGTATTTTTGATAGGTTTCACTACAGCACTATAATCGCTGTAGATGAGGATAAATTGAAAGTTGGCTACGTAGACATCTTCGTCTATGAGGTATTCGTCTGTGAGGAGTTTCATATTTTGAAACTGACTTAGATTTGCCTTTTTTACTACTCCGCCACTTTGTAGATCATTGATAACGGGGATAGGGTTCTGAAGTTCCCTGATTATAAAAGACTTTTCTGCTACTTTTATTCTACCGTATGACATATTAGCATAGATTTTTACCTGTGTAATTCCTGTTTTGAATACCCTTGCATAAAAGATACTTCCTTTCTTAATCACTTGGCCATCAGTGATCACAGCAGTAAGATTATCGTCTGAGTCAAATTCTGAAGTTTTGACGCTAAGTGGATTATCCAATCCTATGTAGAGGGTAGATAATCTTGTATTTTCTATAATAGGATCAGAGTCTATCACTGTGATACGCTTCGTAGTTACTCTTTTTCCATTGTTGAAGGTAAAAGTATATCTCCCTCGTGAACTAGGGAAGAAGTAAAAGGATCCTGGTTGAGAGAGTCCGAAATATTCTGTGCCATCATCGCTGCTTACAGTGATACTCATGTTTTTGGTACCTGCAGTATCAAAATAGGCATAGTATTCTATGGCTTTGCCCATAGGGTGTATTGTATCTGTGAGGGATTCTATAAAATAGCGATGTTTCCCTGAGAGTCTGGTGGCACTTTCTATTGCCAAAGTACTGCTTAATTCTAATTTTTTAAAGAAGTCTTCAATGGTAGAATTACCAATTAGGTCATTTATGCTCTCACCAGAAGCTAATTTCAGATCATCAAAGGGTATGGAGTTTGCGTTTTCAAAGAAGGTCTTATTAATCAGTTTCTGATGAGCATAAACTTTAATGCGTTCCACTCTACTTTTGAAATGAGATAGATTTAATATAGCTACATTTAGTGGTGTATGTTTAAAATAGAATTCTTCTGCAGGTATTTTATTACCGTCACTAGTCATTTCGTAACGAGGTAGTGGAAGAATAGCATCTAGGTGTTTTTTTTCTTTTGGACTTAAGTATTCGGCCATGGTCTCTTTATACGCTGCCAGTTTATTAAATAAGCTGTCAGCTTGTTTTCCGTATACCATTATGTCATTACTGGTGGTCTCTTCTTTGCCAAACTTGAAGAAGCCATACTTATTCATCGAGTCCACACTTATGAGTTTTACTTTAAGCCTATCGATGTATGCGGTTGTGTTATTAGTGAGACTCTCTATGCGTATAAGCTTGTATTTAGTCTTATTTAAAAGTTCGGGCTCATTTTTAAGTAAGTGAAGGAAGTACTTTGTATTGTTATTGTTCAGTTGATTTACCTCTTTACTAATAAGATCTAGTGATGCATTAGTGTGAAATGTGGAGTCTACAAATCCTGAAGGGATAAAGGAAAAGATGAGTATCAGAAATATCAAATAAAATAGATTTACGGCCTTCTGTCGAAGTCCATTTTCTGATGATAATGATATGCCTTTGAACAAACTCATTGTTAATTATAAGTTTTTGTTGAAGTTGAACTTCTCAAAATCTTGTAATCGATCATTAGCTCCCGCTATTTTATTTCTTAGATTATCTATTTCTATTTGGTATTTTCGGGTGCTTTCGGTCACTATCCCGTAGTTTTTTTCCATCATACTTACAGATTTAGTCAATTTTTCTGTAGCATTATTCAATTCTGTTACGGATGAGTTAAGAGTCATCACGGTACTCATTATTTTCTGGATCTGCTGCTGTTGTGTACCTTCGGCTAGTCCCACGCTACTTATATTGGAAGAATTATTGTCATCATCTAGCTGAGGGAAGACACGTTCCCATTTATATTCTTTAGTATCTCCACCCCAGTCAAAAGCTGAGATAAAGAAAACAGATGCTTCTACCAATATACCTACTATGAATATGGTATTGGCTTGTCTCCATCCTAAGAACTTAAACATAGCAGCCACCAATATGACTGTAGCTCCAAGTCCATAGAAAAAGTTGAGGAAATTAAATTTTTTGTTAATTGACATGGGAGGGTCTCTAATAAATTACAAAGCTTGTGCCATTGGGAAACTTTGTAAGTTGCACATAGAATAAGTATGGTATTAGGATATTAAAACAAAGAGAGTCAGCCGATTAAGGCTGACTCTCTGTATGTATAGGGAATATTTTAATAATGTAGGATTACTACATTTTATTCCAGATATGAATATTTATTCTCAAAAATAGAGACTAGCTGTGAAATGGATATTCGTAACTCTGTGGAGCTACGAATGTCTCTTTGATAGTTCTCATAGATGTCCAACGTAATAAGTTTACAGTAGAGCCTGCCTTATCATTGGTTCCACTACCTCTAGCTCCGCCAAACGGCTGTTGTCCTACTACTGCACCTGTAGGTTTATCATTGATATAGAAGTTTCCAGCTGCGTTTCTTAACTTATAAAGAGCTCGATTTATATCATTTCTATCTTGGGCGAAGATAGATCCAGTAAGAGCATAATCAGATGTGCTGTCTAGCAGCTCCATAGTCTCTTCAAACTGGTCGTCTTCATAAACGTGTATAGTCAGCACAGGACCAAATAGCTCATCACACATCGTAGCATATTTTGGATTACTAGTCTCTATGATCGTAGGTCGTATAAAGTAACCTTCCGTATCATCATAGCTACCCCCAGCTATTACTTCTGCATCAGATGCTGCTTTGGCCTCATCTATATACTTGGCTAGCTTGGTAAATGATTTACGGTCTATTACCGCATTTATAAAGTTACTGAAGTCTTCAGTGGTACCCATTTTTAGTTTATCCGTATTTTCTATAAGCATAGGCTTAAGCTCTGCCCACATGCTTCTAGGTATATATGCTCTACTAGCAGCACTACACTTCTGTCCTTGAAACTCAAATGATCCTCTGACAAGAGCAGTGTTGACTTGCTTTACGTTAGCACTTTTATGCACCATTACGAAGTCTTTACCTCCGGTTTCACCCACTATACGCGGATAGCCACGGTATTTTTCTATGTTATTTCCTATGGTTTTCCAGATGTGACGGAATACGCCTGTGCTTCCTGTGAAGTGAATACCTGCAAAATCTCTATGATTAAAAATGACATCTCCTGCAGTAGGACCATCAGCATACACTAGATTGATAACTCCATCAGGTAATCCAGCCTCCTTAAAAAGGTCCATTATAACCTGAGCACTGTATATCTGTGACTCAGCAGGTTTCCATACTACGGTGTTCCCCATCATAGCTGGAGCTGCACATAGATTAGCACAGATACTGGTAAAGTTAAAGGGAGTTAATGCAAATACAAATCCTTCCAAGGGTCTGTATTCCAATTGATTCCAAACTCCTGGAGAGTTTTCTGGTGGCTGCTGAGCGTATATTTCGCTCATAAACTGTACGTTGAACTTAAAGAAATCTACCATTTCGCAAGCTGCATCTATCTCTGCCTGCATGGCATTCTTAGACTGTGCGAGCATAGTAGCTGCATTCATTCTATCTCTGTATGGTCCTGCTAGAAGTTCAGCAGCTTTCAGAAAAATAGCTGACCTAGCCTGCCATGGCATGATTGCCCAAGCATCTTTAGCAGCTAGTGCTGCATCTATGGCATCTTGCACGTGCTGGGCAGTTCCTTTATTATAGGTACCTAGGTTATGACTAATCTCGTGTGGAGGATGCATACTGATTTTTTCATCGGTATAGACCTTATTTCCACCTATATACATTGGTATATCTACCGGTGTACTTTTCATTTCTTGCACTTTACTTTTTAGACTTTGTGTCTCTGCAGTGCCGGGAGCATATGCTCTTACTGGCTCATTAATGGCCGTTGGTATTTTTACTATTTGGTTCATTTCGCTAATAAGTTTTGTTCTATATCTTTAAAAAATTTCCAATTACCAAAGTCTGGCATTGGGGCGTGTAGGTTTAAGTTTTCTTGAGTGACAGGGTGGGAGAAACTAAGACCAAGGGCGTGCAGATAGATACTTTTATCTGCAGTAGGCTTGGTTTGTCCGTATTTTACATCTCCTACTATACCGGTAAACGTTCGTGCTAGCTGCACTCTGATCTGGTGGGGTCTTCCAGTTACAGGATTTACTTTTACCAGAAAGCAGTGATTAGCAGTATTGATAAACTGATAATGAAGCACAGCTTTTTTACTACCTTCTCGCTCTTCTTCATAGAGTTTAGTCCTATTCTGCTTTGGATCTTTTTTGAGCCAATGAGTGAGTGTACCAGCCATTGGTTGCGGTTTTTTACGGATAAGAGCGGCATATGTCTTGGTGATTTTTCGCTCTTTGAATTGTTCGTTCATACGCACCAGTGCTTTACTCGTCCTAGCAAAGAGGACTATACCTGTTACATTGGTATCTAGTCTATGTATGCAGCCCATAAATACTGCTCCGGGTTTATTATACTTCTCTTTAACGTATGCTTTTACATGTGTCTCTAGAGAAGGTAATCCGTGCTCATTATCTTGTACCACCAGACCAGCAGGTTTATTCACTGCTATGAGATGATTGTCTTCGTAGATTACTTCTAATTGCATTTTTTCGTAGTGCAAAAGTAACCATTAACAGAGTAGACCAAAACGTGATAATTATTTAAAAAGTATAGCCCTACCATAGTCCTTACAGATAGGGCAGGACAGTGGGTTATGACCTCTAGCTGGACAGTACTTTCTCCCAAAGAAGATAATCTGTAGATGTATCTTATTCCAAGTATCTCTTGGGAATAGAGCTTTTAGGTCTTTCTCTGTTTTATCTACATTCTTACCTGTGCTCAGTTTCCACCTGTAAGCTAGCCTATGTATGTGCGTATCTACAGGGAAGGCTGGCACACCAAAAGCTTGGCTCATTACTACGCTAGCAGTTTTATGTCCTACAGCCGGCATAGCTTCTAAGTCTTCGAAGCTCTGGGGTACCTTACCATCATGCAACTCTATGATCATCTGGCTCAGGCCGTATATTCCTTTACTTTTCATAGGTGAGAGACCGCACGGACGAATTATCGCTTTGATTTCTTCGACGGTCATTTTTACCATATCATAAGGGTTATCTGCCTTGGCAAAGAGGAGCGGGGTGATTTTATTTACTCGCTCATCCGTACACTGAGCAGAAAGTAGCACAGCTATAAGAAGTGTATACGGATCTTTGTGGTCTAGTGGCACGGGTACTTCTGGAAACTCGCATTCCAGTATAGTAAGTATTTCGTTAGCTCGTTCTTTATTCGTCATTTAATTTCAATTTTAAACCTAAAATAGTTTTCCATTTTTTGTCCTGATAACACCGCACCTTTATTTTCAAAATAGCCTTGCGAATCAATGTAATTACCTAAATACTGTTCAGTCTCGTTTCGATTTAAATAAGAAGATTTTATCTCTTCAATTTTCCCCTTTCTGACTTTTATTTTTTCACCTAGCTTATTGGTATATGTAAACTGAGGTGTATGTCCAAAGTTCCAATTCCAAGTAGTGTATTTGTTATTCACTAGAGAGCAAACTTCCACTATGTTTTCGGGTTGTATCTTTTTCACGGACTGGACACCTAAGTGGTTTCTGATTTCTGAGATCAGCTTATCTAGGAATGACTGTGTATCACCTAAGTCACAGATGGAGCGGATATTCATCACAGGACTACGCACAGAGTCTACCGCATGTGTTTTTATGTTTAAGGCTTTTTTAGGTTTGATGCTGCCATTGAGTTTTATAATATTACTGTCATAGAGCAATGTCCCATGGTGTAATATTCTTTTCACCTTGCTATTTACGTGCTCAGCATTTCCACTGATTTTATGTTCATTTACAAATATGTCATTTCGTGGAGAGATGCTATTTAGGATACCTAGTGAGTTTAATGCGGCACTCACAGGTTCTATATGTTCTTTGAAATTTACGAAGTCGACATCTTTATTTCTTACAAAGGAAAAATTAATATTTCCTTTATCGTGAAAAACTGTGCCACCTCCACTTAGTCTTCTAGCTACAGTATGCGTCTCTAGGTTTTTATTGATAGGAGTAAGGTCTACCTCTTTCCATGGATTTTGGTGTTTTCCTATTACTACTGCATCAGTATTCACATAAAAAAGTAGAATATCCTCTTTACTGGAAGTCACTAAGTATTCTTCTAATGCTAGATTATAAAATACATTGGTAGAGTCTGAAATGTATATCTTTAGCTTTTGCATTTTATTTGTCTACAAATTAAAGAAAAGAGAGTGGTCAAATGGGAGCTCCTCAATAATATTCTGTATTTTTTTAAGAATGAATTTAGTTTCACCATTATTTATATCCAAACGTGTTATTTGATTTTAAGAATTAATTAATTTTCTAATTATTTAGAGTGAATGACTACAATTGATTTTGAGTATAAATTAATGATTTATCAATTATTTGTTAAAAATAAGTAGTCTAATGTTTTTTTTATTCTAATATCAAGCTTTTATTTGTAGTATTAATGGGGGTTAATAAAAGACCTAGTTTCATTGAAGGCTAGGTCATCAAATTCTTTTTTTGGAATTTGGTATTTCAATTATCGAAAGATAATTTTTTGAGTTTCATATTTAAGCCAGACTGGGGAGTCTGGCTTTTTTGTTTTTAAAAGTTCAGATGATGTTGACTAGCTACTTTATGGTATAGCATTATAATATGCGAACGTAATTGGTCTTCTTAAGTTTCATGAATCTAATGAGCTTATAACTAGTGCTTTCATTTCATTACTTCTAATAGGTGAGAACTGACAATTTATAGTGACATTAACCTGTTTAATACCGGCAAAATTACAGATATGTCAATGTGGCGTTCGTTACAAAGACATTGCATGTAAACAGGATACCAAATCTGAAAGAGGAAAAGAATTAAAAGCTTAAATGATTGATTTACAGTGTATATGAGAGGTTCACGATGTCTACTGATGACCTAAAAATAGAATGAACGTTTTATAAAACAGCTGTTCAGTTTACTGAAAGATTTGTTAAATTGAATAAGAGTTTACAATGATTATAATTAACTGGAATTGATTGATTTGGCATTAAGTTTGACGATTACAGTGCAGGGAGAATAAAAGGATGTAACCTTTTGGGTTACATCGCCTGTCCTCTGATTCTTTTGGAGGGTAGGAATTTATTTAAATTACCTTTTGGTAATTTAAATTTCATAGATGAAGCCGGGCTGGGGAGCCCGGCTTTTTTGTGCTAAATTTGAATATTCTTATGGAATTAATACCTAATAGTGAACTTAATCCTTCGGCTGATGAAGTTGAAATGATAGCGGCTGCACAAAAGGAATTTAAACAAGTTTGTTTTAATTTTTTCGGTAAAGAAATAGAGACAATAGAGGCTATTCATCTTGATTATGCGTATACCTATTTTAAAAAAAAGACATTTTGGAGTAAGAAGAAAAGAAATTACTCAGTACTAGTACTTGGTTCAGTCATAGGTGAGCTCTTATGCCGAGACTTTGGTTACGAATGGAAAAACTGAGTCTATGATGATGTCGATGGAACAGAATTAGGTGTAAAGCACAAAGAGTCCTATTCAATTGGACATCCATTCTCCATTGTTAGAAAGAGAATACGAACTCAGGAGTATGGTTACTTTACTGCTGTCTATGAGATGTTTGGAGATCTAAAGAAAGAGAATCCCTAACTCTCCCTGCCTGCCAACATATGCACGATCTCTTCCAGATAAGATTTATCACCAGAAGTAGTAAAGTCTTGAAGTCCATTCAAACTTAAGTCTGTGTACTCTTGAGCTAGGTTTAAGGTGTAGTCTTTAGCTCCAGATGAATCCATAGTTTCTTTTACGAATGCTATGGCTGAGGTTTCAGACGAATAAGAAGCGAGAACGTTTTTTCTCTCTTCCTCATTTATTCTAGACCACATCTCGTTCCATAGATACGTTTTCTTCTTTTCTAGGATATCGCCACCTATACGTTTTCCTACTTTGGCAGTTTCACCAAAACTATCAAGGTAGTCATCCATCAGCTGAAAGCCGAGACCTATGGAGATTCCAAGATCGTACAGTTTTTTGCCATCTTCTTTGCTAGCTCCGCCTAAGATAGCACCGGCTTGTAGGCTAAACCCTAATAGTACCGCAGTCTTCTGACGAATCATATCTAAGTATGCTTCGTTACTTACTGTATCCATCTTCTCAAATTCCATATCATTCATTTGCCCTTCGCAGAGTTCACGAGCCATAGCATTGAAGAGTTTTAGAACCTCCACATTGCCTACTTCAGCTAGTTTTTCGTAGACTTCTATTTGGAGTAAATCACCTGAGAGTATAGCTGTAGCATCATCCCACTTGATATGCACAGTTTCTTGGCCTCTACGTAGTGGAGAGTTATCCATGATATCATCGTGTAGTAGCGTGAAGTTGTGAAACATTTCTACTGCTTGAGCTATTTTGAGTACTTCATCGGTATACTCGTCGTTATACATTTTGTAAGCAGCCAATACCATCGCTGGGCGGATGCGTTTGCCACCAAGACTAAGTATATAGCTGATAGGCTCATACACCGCTCTAGGAGACCCTGGCTGGTTTATGATATCTGCTATTGCAGGTTCTAAGTCGGTGAGAAGTTGTTTTAGTTTTTGCACGGTGATAGATACGATAAAGGCTCTTTGTCAATTATGGTTTAAGAATGCCTTTCCTCAGCAAATACAAAATCGATATTTCGTTTAGCTAAATCCGTATTCTTTACTCGGATTCGCACTTGCTGCCCCATAGAATAAGATGTACCGGTACGCTGACCTATTACTTTTTTCTTCTCTGGTAAGAAGGTGTAGTGATCTCCTTTTAAGTCTCTGAGTCTTACCATGCCTTCGCACTTGTTTTCTATGATCTCTATGAATATTCCCCAGTCAGTTACCCCGCTGATGATTCCGTCAAACTCTTCCCCTTTGAAGTTAGCGAGATACTCTACCTGCTTGTACTTAGTACTGGCACGCTCTGCACTCGTAGCTTTTTGTTCTTGCTTACTACTGTGACTTGCCATTTTTTCTACATCTCCGTAGTCAAAGGATTTAGTATTAGTAAGATAGTCGTGTAGCATACGATGTGTGATCAGATCTGGATACCTACGAATAGGAGAGGTAAAGTGAGCATAATAATCAAATGCTAGGCCAAAATGACCGATTTTCTGGCTTGTATAATATGCCTTTTGCATACTTCGTATAGCTAAAGGCTGTAGAATGTCACCTTCCATAGTGCCTTCTATTTTAGCTACCATTTCGTTGATAGAATGACTATAGGCCTTGTAGCTACTGGTATCTATCTTGATACCAAACTCCAATGCTGTCGCTGCAAACTCTAAGATTCTTTCTTCACTTGGCTCTTCGTGCACACGATAAGGCAATGGTGTTTTATCATTTTTGGTATAGAGGTGCATGGCTACATATTTATTGGCTAATAGCATATATTCCTCTATCATTTTATGAGCATCCTTACGCATTTTAGGTATTACGGCCGTAGGAGTTCCTTGTTCGTCCAGTACGAATCTGAATTCTGTGGTCTCAAAATTGATGGCTCCATTGTCATAGCGAGCATTTCTGAGGTAAAGAGCGATGTCATTCATCGTTCCTAGTTCTTTAGCGTACTTTCCTGCTTTGTTTTCTATCACTTCTTGAGCATCTTCATACGCAAATCTATGATCGGAGTAAATTACCGTTTTGGCAAAACGATAGTTCTGCACTATACCTTTAGCATCCAGCTCAAAGATAGTCGAGAATGTAAGTGACTCCTCGTGGGGACGTAGCGAGCATAGCTCATTACTCAGTCTCTCTGGAAGCATAGGGATAGTACGATCTACTAGGTAAACAGAAGTAGCTCTTTTCACAGCTTCTTGGTCTATAGTGTCTCCTGGAGTGACGAAGTGGGATACATCTGCTATGTGTACACCTATTTCTATATTGCCATTTGGCAAGGTTTGAAAACTAAGTGCATCGTCAAAATCTTTTGCATCAGCTGGATCTATAGTGAATGTAGTGACTTGTCTAAAATCTTCTCGTTTAGCTATTTCTTCATCTGAAATTTGAGTAGGGAAATCATCTGCTGCGTGTTCTACTGCGTCATCAAACTTTGTATCAAAACCAAATTCAGCTACTATGGCGTGCATTTCGGCCGTGTTTTCTCCTGAGCGTCCAAGGACATCTACTACAGCAGCATACGGATTTTTAGCTTTAGCTGGCCAGTCGCGGAATTTAAATATTACCTTATCTCCGTCTGTGGCTCCATTTATTTTTTCTTTTGGTACATAGAAGTCGGTATGCATCTTAGTACCGTCAGGAATTATGAAAAACGAATTTCCACCTGCAGATACTGTACCTACGTAGGTTTCTCTAGCTCTAGTGATTACTCGTGTTACATATGCTCTAGGCTTGGTTTTCCCGGATAGGTATTTCAGTTTTACAGCTACTTCATCACCATCAAACGAGTCTAACGTATCGCCAGATTTTATTTTGATATCGTCTTCTTTATCTTCTATAACTAAGTAAGCGTCTCCTCTAGAGTTAAAGTCTAGCTTACCGATTAATTCATCAGCGGACATTCGTTCAAACATGTATTTGCCTACTTCAGGCTGCTTTATTTTTCCGTCGTGTACCAGTTGATCTAGTACCTTATTCACTTCTTTATAGGAAATTTCCGGTACTTGTGCACCTACTTGCTTATAGTTTAGAGGTCTATTTGGACTAGCTGCAAGTACTTGTAGTATCTCTTCATTGCTATTTGATTTTCGCGTCCGTTTGTGTTTATTTTTCAAAATTGTGTTGTCTAATTTATGCTGTGTTCCAGCAGTGTTTTGGTGTAATCTGATGTTGGATTACGTATTAATGTATCGGTTTCTCCCGATTCTATTACTCGTCCCTGTTTCAGGACTATTATTTTATTACAGAAATAACCCACCACATTCATGTCGTGTGATATGAGTAGATAGGTCAAATCTTTTTCTCTTTTTAGGTCATTTAGCAAGTTTAGAACTTTGGCTTGTACGCTTACATCTAGAGCACTTACTGCCTCGTCTAATACTATAATTTTTGGATTTTTGGCAAGTGCCTTGGCTATGCAAATTCGCTGTCTCTGACCACCAGAAAACTCGTGAGGATATTTTTCAAAATCAGAAGCTGTTAAACCTACTTCCTTTAGCAAAGATATTACTTTTTCTTTAATGGCTGATTTTGCTGCCTTTTTATCAATAGTTTGAAGCACTTCGCTAATTGCATTTCCTATTTTATGTTTGGGATTCAGAGATGAAAAAGGATCTTGGAAAACCAACTGAATCTTCTCAGAGAGATCTCTATTAGTAGATATGTCCTTATCATACAGCATAAGATTACCTGAAGTAGGATTCCATATTTTCAGTATCAGCTTCGCAATAGTGCTTTTACCGCTTCCACTTTCTCCTATAAGTCCTAGAGTATCTCCTTTATTTAAGGTGAAGTTTACATCGTGAAGTACCTTGGTCTCCTCTTTTGTGAAGAATGAAGATTTGAAGTGAGACTTCTCTATACCATTTAATGAGAGGAGTACTTCATTAGATTTTTTTTCTTTAGAAAGGGCTATGCTTTTGGGTTGATGAAAATGTAGCTCACCATTCTTGGTCTCTAGCAAATCATCTATTTCCGCTAAGACTTTACCACTCTTAGTATACGTAGCTCTACTTTCTATCAGTGCTTTTGCGTAGGGGTGTTGTGGATTATTTAGTAGTTGACTAGCAGTATTTTGTTCTACTATATTACCGTGGTACATCACAGCTACATGATCTGCGAATCCTTTGAGAGACAGTAAGTCATGAGTGATAAATAAAACGCCCATGTTTTCCTTTCTACTTAGTTTTTTTAGCAAATTTAAGATTCCCGTTTGAACAGCTATATCTAATGCAGTAGTAGGTTCGTCTGCTATTAGAAGTTTTGGCTTTTTGGCTAAAGCCATGGCTATCATTATACGTTGTCGCTGTCCTCCACTGAGCTCATGAGGATAGCTTGCTGCTACTCTTTTCGTATCTGTTAGTTCTACTTTTTCCAATAGCTCAGAGAGAATTTCAGGACTCTGTACTTCAGAGCATTCTAGTATTTGTTTCCCACAAGGAATCAGTGGATTAAGAGCAGTCATAGGCTCCTGAAAAATATAGGCTATTTCATGTTTCCGTATTTCGCGGAGTGTAGCTTCATCAGTAGTGAGTAGATCTATAAGTGTATCCTTATGAGAGAATAGCACCTCTCCGGTGAGGTTAGCGTCATCCATTAGACGCGTTAAGCATTGACTAGCCACAGACTTGCCGCTGCCACTTTCACCTATCAGACCTAGTATTTGTCCTTGATGAATATCAAAGGCGATTTCTTTCACCGCCGTGAAAGTCTCGTTTTTATTTAAATTAAAATTTACGCTGAAGTTATGTACCTGAAGTATTTTCAATACTTATCTTAATCTATCAATAGAACGGATTAGTCGCTCATCTTTTTTGACACCTCGTATGGCTAAGAAGTTAAAAAAAAGTAATGCCAATGGTAACAGAGCATAAAAAGTAAATGACTGATTACCTGACCCTTCAAAATAGTCTATTCGGATACTGTACATATACATCATAATGATAAGTCCCAATATTAATAAATAGTTTATAGAGGAGATGAGCATTTGTAGTTTTCTATTTTTAAAAAGCAACATAGCTGCCATTGCTAAGGCTCCTATTGCTGCTATGAATGCAAGCAGATACGTATTTACTTCAGAAGAAGTATCGTCTGAAGCAGTCATTTTAGTCTCATCGTATTCTACAGCTACACGTTGGTTAGTTGTTTTATTTTGACCTTCAAAATAGGTAGTATTAGAGAACATAAGCATAAAACAGATAGCTACTAATGTCAAAAGAAATACGGTTTGTGGTCTTTGTATCATTATATACAAAAGTAAACCTTTAGTGACTTTTTGTGTTTTACCTTTGATCAATTAATCAGCGAGTTGCCCACAATTTGACACATAAAAAAAAAGATATACATGCTATCGTAATAGGAGCTGGTATGGCTGGTATTTCGTCAGCCATTCGATTGGCTCATAAAGGAGTTCACGTGACTGTATATGAACAGCAGGATACGTACGGTGGCAAAATGGGCGTGTGGGAGCAAGATGGCTACAGGTACGATACAGGTCCATCTCTATTTACTATGCCGCAGTATGTCACTGAATTGCTCACTATTGACGGTAAGTCGGATGTGATGCTGGATTATTCAGAGTTAGATTCTATTTGTAATTACTTCTGGGAGGATGGTACGCGTATGATTGCCACTAAGGACCGAGATCAACTTAAAGAGGAATTTTTAAAGCAGCTAAATGAGCCTAGAGAAAATATTGAAGCATTCTTAGAGGATAGCAAGACTAAGTTTGAAATAACGAATCATGTGTTTCTGGAGAAGTCACTTCATAAGTTGAAGACCTATTTAAGTTGGGGTACTTTAAAGAGTTTTTTTAACTTGTCTAAAGTTGAGGTTTTTAAAAACATGAGTGCTCGAAATGAACAGAGGTTTAAAAATCCTAAGACTGTTCAGTTTTTTAATAGGTATGCTACTTATAACGGGTCTAATCCTTATCAAGCACCCGCTACACTGAATGTGATACCGCACTATGAGTTTGGATTTGGAGCTTTCTTCCCTACAAACGGAATACGCTCGATTGCAGATTCTCTCTATCAAAAAGCACTACGACTGGGAGTGAATTTTCAGTTTAGCTCATCCGTACATACCGTAGATAAAGTAGCGAATAAGTACTTGGTAAATGGTACTGCGGAGAGTGATATTTTGGTATGTAATATGGATGTAGCTTCAGCTGCCAAAGGGCCTTTAAAAAAGTTCATATCAAGTAAACGAGAGAAATATGAGCCTTCTAGCTCTGCTCTTATTTTTTATTGGGGGATGGACCGAGAGTTTGCTGAGCTTGGTTTGCATAATATTTTCTTCTCTAATAATTATAAGAAAGAGTTTGAGACTATTTTCCATAGTAAGAATATAGATGATGATCCTACGGTGTATATTCACATAAGTAGTAAGTGCAAAGCAGATGACGCTCCTCAGGGGTGTGAGAATTGGTTTGTGATGGTAAATGCTCCTTATGCTAACGGGCAAGACTGGGAAAAGGTGATACGTGAGACTCGCGAGAACATAATCACTAAATTAAATAAGGTATTGGGACTTGATGTTTCTAAACATATACAATTAGAGCATAAGCTGACTCCTGAGCTTATCCAAAGTAAAACTGGGAGCTACAAGGGTGCACTATACGGCTCCAGCTCCAATGATAAGATGGCTGCATTTCTGCGTCAGCCTAATTTCAGTAGTGAGAATAAAGGGCTATATTTTTGTGGAGGAAGTGTGCATCCCGGAGGAGGAATACCATTATGTTTGCTCTCCGGGAAAATAACAACCGATATAATAGCACGTGATTTCAAACTTCATTAAAAAGAATTTTTTTACACTACTCCTAGTACCTTACGCAGTAGGGACTATTGGTATCTTATTACCAATGAGTAGAGATTTTTTTCTCAGTCTTACACCTGTTATGCTCATATTCAGTTTTATACTAGTGGTCATAGAGGAAGGTAAGTGGACTCAGTTTAATGTGGCAGCACTTATATTCATTTTTGCTGGAGGCTTCTTTGTAGAGTATATAGGCGTTAATTACGGTTATCTATTCGGGGACTATCAGTATGGTACTACACTCGGATTTAAGTGGGAAGGTGTACCGCTCACTATAGCCATGAATTGGGCCATGTTATGCATAGCGTCTCGTAGTATGGTGAATTTAGTGATGCAACATAAAGTACTTTCTTCTGCTGTAGCTGCTGCAGTAGTTACTGCGTATGATTATCTATTAGAGCCCGTTGCTATCAAGTTCAGCTGGTGGTGGTGGGATGAAGGAATCATTCCGATATTTAATTATGTATGTTGGTTCGGTTTTTCGTTCATATTTCAACTGTGTTTTAGAAAGGTTCCTTTGATTACCGGGCGTAGTTTTTGGATGATATTCGTACACGCCATTTTCTATTGGATTTTGTTATTAATGTAAGATGAATATTTTTGGACTATTAATCATATTAGCTTGTAATACGAGCATCACTGACATTCGAACGGTTTACAAAAGCCAAGATGAGGATAAGGTGCTTGCTATGTTAGAGGTATTGGAGAAAAAATCGAGTCTTACGAATGATGAACAATGCTACACAGCAGTGTTTTTATGTATGAAGGCAGATTATCTTACTTGGCCTAATGAAAAGTTATCAGCCTTTAAAAAAGGGTATAAAGAGCTTAATGAAGTCATACGTAAGTATCCAACGAAAGCAGAATATAAGTATCATAGATATATGATAGAGAAGTTTACTCCATCGTGGCTCATAGAAGTGAATCATATGGTGGCAGATAAAACCTTTGTGAAGGCTAATTTAGCAGCAGATCACCCTATGTACAACTTTATTACCGATACTATTGATAAGTAATAACCTGAGTTAGATTGTTCTTCTGAGATGCAGATTTTAATGCAAACTTGGAGGCAAGAGGTGTTAGTATAGATATAGCGAGCTACGTCAAGATAAAACAACGATAACAACTAGGTTTTCTGGACAATACCGATCGACTATATATTTAAACAGCCATTTTCTTTATTAAACTGTATTGGAATAGCTCGCTATTTTTGTCCTAGTTTATCTCAAATCGTACTATTGATAGATATTCTGAATCCAACCTAGTTTTTGTCATAAGAATCAGATTAATACGACGTATTCAGTTAAAAATCGTGAGAGGGTTGTGCTTCTAGTACAAACGGCGTGTATTTATATTATTATTAATTCATCTTATATTTTCAAGCAGCCCCTAAGTAATTACTTTTGCTATCAAATGAAACGAGCATATGTAGTAGATGCTGCCCGTACGGCAGTCGGTAGATTTGGAGGTGCTTTATCTTCTGTACGTCCAGATGATTTGGGAGCAGAAGTGATTAAGGCATTAATACAACGCAATCCTTCCATAGATTTAAATGAAATAGAAGATGTAATCTTTGGTGCGGCTAACCAAGCTGGTGAGGATAATAGAAATGTAGCACGTATGAGTTTACTGATGGCTGGTTTACCTGTCACAGTACCTGGACTTACTATTAACAGACTGTGTGCAAGTAGCCTGCAGGCAGTAGCTGACGCATCTAAAAATATAGCGGTGGGATATGGTGATATATTCATAGCAGGAGGAGTAGAAAGCATGACGCGTGCACCTTTTGTGATGCCTAAGGCTGAGTCAGCATATAGCCGAAGCACTAAAGTATATGATACTTCGATCGGCTGGAGATTTACAAATCCTAAGCTATCAGAGATGTACTTCCCTTTCCCTATGGGAGAAACAGCTGAAAATTTAGTAGAAAAGTATGGAATCACACGTGAAGAGCAGGACATTTTTGCCCATACCACGCAGCAGAAGTATCAAAATGCTTTAAAGGCAGGAAAATTCAATGATGAAATCATACCGATTGTTATTCCTCAGCGAAAAGGAGAAGATATAATTTTCGCTCAAGACGAACATCCTAGACTGAGTAGTATAGAAAAGTTAACTAGTCTAAATGCTGCATTTAGAAAAGGAGGTACAGTGACGGCTGGTAACTCTAGTGGAGTAAATGACGGAGCTGCAGCACTTCTCATAGTGAGTGAAGAAGCTCTAAAACGCTATAATCTGGAACCTATAGCAGAGGTAGTAAGTAGTGCAGCAGCGGGTGTACCGCCAGAGATTATGGGGATAGGTCCAGTACCTGCTACTCAGAAAGCACTAAAGCGTGCTGGGATAGAAGTAAAGGACTTAGACTTAATAGAACTAAACGAAGCGTTTGCAGCTCAAGCAATAGCTTGTATGAGAGACTTGGATCTTAATCCTGATATAGTAAACGTGAATGGTGGCTCTATAGCAATAGGTCATCCACTAGGAGCTTCTGGTGCACGTATTACAAATACTCTATTGCACGAGTTTAAAAATAGACCTAATGCTAAATATGCTTTGGCTACTATGTGCATAGGAGTAGGGCAAGGTGTAGCAGTAGTCTTTAAAAAGTGTTAAACTTAGATTAGTGAAAACTCTTTGAAAGGGTGAATACTCAGAGTGTTCACCTTTCTTATTCCTATATTTTAATTTGACGGATAGGCTTGTATTGCAGGTCAGTGTTCCTATAAATTTCGAAAACTTAAAATTTTGACAATAAAAAAGGCGACCAATTGGTCGCCTTTTTTGTATATTATTAGATATATCTTAGTACTCCCAGAGGTCGTGCTCTAATATAAATAAATCGTTCTTGATTTTGTCACTTTCCAGAAGTGCTTCCACTCCGTTGTCTCTGAACTCGTCAAACATCGCAATATCGAGATCATACATGTTACTTTCTTTTACAACGTAGCTGCTAAACTGTCTCATTTGAAAGAAGTGATCAAAACTCATACGTGCGGCGTCATTCTTTGTATTAAAAACTTCTTCTTGTGACAATTTGTCTCTAAGATCTTCCATTTTCAACCAGTACAATGGTACTTCTCCTAACTCTATACCTGACTCTGTAAGCGGCTTAATAAGAGGAGCAATCGCTATTATACGTGCTCGGAAATCAGAGTAGTTGTAATCAAATATCCAATCCTCCATGATTCTATACTTGACAATCTTTCGTGGTTCATAAGTTTCTTGTACTACTAATGGCACAAGATCATATGGATCGTTTGGATTGTCAGGATTAGGTACCATTACAGTAGACTCTATACTGATTTCTTTTTGTATATCTTCTGGGGTTTTGATAGAAGTAAGTGAGTCGTTGGCATAAGCAGCCACCTCACCGTTCATTGCCGCATCCCATATGATTCGATAGAATGGGTTACGTGGCCAGTGCATTACTTTGTTTTGTTTTTCACGTACATCGATGACTCTATGTACGCGTTTACTCCACTTTACATTTGCCTCGCGGATGTAGCGATATGGTACAGCTTTACGCTCTTTTACAGCTGTATGCGGGTAAGTAAAGTCTTCAAACTTACTTTGAGCCTGAGACACTCCAGCGATTAGCATAAGTGTCATAAATATTACCAGTGTTCTCTTCATATCTCTTTATCTCTACTTCGCAAAAATAACGAATTATTCTTCTAAAAATTATCTTATTGTTATGATGATCGGACTAAGGTTCGCTTTGAAGCCATATTTAGCTTCAGTAGCTCGTATACCTTCTATAAGAATTCTGTCACCGCCTTGGGCAGACTTAACCATTCCTTTCATTTTTCCTGTTAAGCGTCCATTGCTAGAAGATGCCATCACAGGTGGTTTTCTTTGGTATGCTAATATCATCTTAAATCCCTGTACTCTGTAGTTGAGATCAAATGCAAACCCAGCTCCCATAGAAGCTAATATTGTAGTTTGTGCACCTACCGCAGCTTTTCCTTTTGGAAGACCATCATTCGGTATTCCACCTAACTGAGCGGTAGGCTGTGGAAGACTTCTAACCCTGAATTTTTCAGAACCTACTGTTCTTGATTTTCCATCTTTAGTAATAGAAGCGGTTATGGTAACGTCTTTATTGGTACCTGAATTTACTTTTACGTTATATAATCCACCACCCAAAGGTCTTAGACTAAGTCCTGGAGCGGATATTTTGACGTCACTTGCTGCAAATCCTGGCACAGAAATAGACATTGGATTGTCTATACCCTTATACAAAAGATTCATTTGAGTAGCTGCTATTGTAGCTGCGGGCTTAAAGACTGTATATTCATTCTCGAATTCAAATATTTGCTCTTCTCCGCCACCGTTTCCGTTTAGAACGATTTTACCAGCAAAAGTTTTGATACCTACACCGCTAGCTCTAGCAGAGTATTTACCTACTCCTCCTATTACATCTACTGGAGTAGTACCTACAGTAATATCTGGCATACTTTGAGAGCTAGATGCTACTAATAATATATCGGCTTCGTAGTTTTCACCTTCCATTACATAATTTGACGTTGGAAGAACTGTAGCTATTAATTTATCGAATTTATAATCGGTAGCATCTATCTGTTGAGCTAACCTTTCCAATACTGTTGCTTCTAATGTTTGAGCATCATTCTTAATACGAGAAAGGAGTGCGGTGACTCCAGCAGCTGGATTATGCTCCAAACTTTCTATGACCCATTGTTTATCAGTTCCTGCTCGTAATTGCGAGGTAGCCACAGCATCATTATATAACTTGTTATCTTTAATGTTAGTGGAGTCAGTTAGTCCAGGGGCTTTTGGCTTGAGGTAACTAGCTATTTTTTCTCTCGCATCATTGATTCTTTTAGCTACAGCAAATCCCTCTGCGTAGTTATTTTCGGTATAAAATTTTGCGTGGTCTTCCATTTGGTCAGGAGAGATCATTGCTGCTACGCCTGTAACGCCTTCTTTTCTCTCTTCTCTACCACCGTACCATTCTTCTATTTGTGCATTAATATCATCAATGTATGATAAAAAATCAGCTGTTTCTTGTCTAACAGCTAGTGCACGATTCATATAAGGCTCTGTTTTGACTTTTTTCTCGTCCATCGCTTTATTTAATGCTTTCATAGTACTAGCACTTTTCGAGTCAATATTAAGAGCAGCTGCATTGAAACTCTTCTCAAATAAGTGAAAAGACTTCAGTATTTCTTTAGATACGTTTAGGGCTAGAAGTGCCATGAGTACTAAGTACATCATGTTAATCATCTTCTGCCTTGGGGACATTTTTCCTCCGGCCATAATTATTTTTTTAAATTATTTAATTAAAGTTAAACTATGATTTGGATTAATTAGAAGGACGCATTGCGTTTAGCATTCCTCCGTATACCTTATTTAGGTTTTGTATATTCTGATCAAAACTAACCAAACTATCGTTGAGTGTAGCATTGATGCTAGCTACTTTAGTAGTAGTTTCTTTAAAACTGTCTGTAGTTTCAGTCAAACTTTCAAGAGCATTCACAGCTCTGCCATAAGACGAGTTCATACCCGTAAGTTGTTCGTTTGCTTTTGTTATGTTTTCTGTATACTCCATAGTGGCTATACTAGCACCTGATAGATCAGACATAGAACTTACGTTAGTAGAAAGAGACCTAAGTCCGGTTCCTAATCCCTCTATAAGGTCAGGTCCTATATTGGCATCAGACAGCATTTTATCCAATTGTTGAGAAACTGCATCACCTTGTGCTATTGATCCTTGTTTTGGTTTGTCTTCACCCTCCATACCTGCTAATTCTGGATAAACAAGACTCCAATCCCATTCCTCATGCAATGGCTCGAATGCAGAGATAAGGAAAATTAAACCTTCAGTTCCCATACCTAAAATGAGCATAGTGTTAGCACCTTCCCAGTGCATAATTTTAAATAAAGCACCGATAATAACTACTGCTGCACCTATACCGTAGGCTTTAGCCATAACATTTTTACCCAGTTTTGATTCGAAAAAATTTGCCATAATAATTTTGTTGTTTTTTGTTTTTTAATTTTGTTGTGGTGAATGATAATAGTTATATGTCAAATATATAAACATATCTGACTAAAGTTTAGTATAGAAATGTCATTTTATTCTTAAAGAATAAAATAGTGTCTAGAGATGAATGCTATTACAGAATTAACGTCTGTCGTTTGCAGATCTACCTATATAAGTCTGTACACATCTGAAACCTACGTAAGATTTAGAAGTGTCTTGGTACTCATATGATCTAGATCCATTTTGAATGAAGTATGCTACGTCTTTCCAGCTTCCTCCACGTGTTACTTTTCTCTTCAAAGAAAGAGGTCCATCATCTGCGGCATCTACTTGGTAGTCAGAGTTAAGGTCGTGTGTAAATTGATTACTAGACTCATCATATGCTGATATAGTCCATTCTGCTACATTACCTGCCATGTTATATAAACCATAATCGTTAGGGAAATAAGAATCTGCTCTTACTGGATATAATCCTCCATCAGCCATATAATTTCCTCTATTTGGTTTGAAGTTAGCCAAAAGACAACCTTTACTATTTCTGGTGTAAGGTCCACCCCAAGGATACATATTGTTATCTCTACCTCCTCTGGCAGCAAATTCCCACTCAAACTCAGTCGGTAATCTCCAGTACTCAGTTATCGGCATTTCTTGTGAAGCCCAATATCTATTTAACCATCTTGTTCTGTAATTGCAAAAAGCATTTGCTTGATGCCAATTAATACCTACTACTGGATAATCATCATATTTAGGGTGATTGTAGTATTGACGAGTCATAGGCTCATTATAAGAATAAGTAAAATCTCTTATCCAAACTAAGGTATCTGGATAGATAGCTCTTGTTTTTTTAACTAGATATTCGGCTCTATCTGATTCCAGAAAATTTCCTCTAGCAGCAGCCTGGAAGTCCACATATGTATATGTGTATTTTAGCTTTCTGATATCCCACTGTCTGAGGTGTTCATACCGTTCTTTATCTTGATAGAAATATTCATTGCCTAAATCATCATAGAAAGCTTCTTTATCTAACTCTTGATCATAATCAAGACGCTCATACTCATCAAACTCATCTTCTTGAGTAACAGTTATGTCCATAGCAAGTCGTGCTAGACTATCTTTTACATAAGTTACAAATTGACGGTATTCATTGTTGGTGATTTCCGTATCGTCCATCCACATAGCGTGTACAGAGATTTGTTTATTTGGCTGGATATAAGTGTGAAAAATATCTTCATCACTTTGTCCAGTGTGAAACGTACCCGTTGGTATGTAAACCGTACCGAATGGCTGTGGATGAAACCAAGGTCTTCTACCTTGGACTCCTATCAACTCCCCATTATCTCCAAAACCGCATCCTACTAGTGTTAGGAATGCCATTATCACAAGTGCCTTAGCTGTGTATTTCATATAAACCTTACTTTTTTAAAAGTTTGACAAATTAACATTGAATTCTTGATAAAAGCAATTAAATGTATTTTCAGTATCCTTATTAGAACGTTATTGATTAGTAGTATAGTATTACGAATGTACAAAAGATTATTAATCATTAATCTTGGTACTATAGGAAACGTGGACTCTCACGGAAGAAAATTGGTGGTGATGCCGTATTGATTGGTATACAATACCTTACGAATATTTCATGTGTTCCGTTACTTACTCGTTGTACATTGGATACCGTGATATCATACGAGTAACCTACCTTTATATTGTCTTTTTGGAAGCCCAACAGTATAGATACTGCATCAGCATTACCGAACTGTCTATAAGCTAAACCACCTCTGAATTTTTGAACAAATAGAGCAGTAACGTTTAAATCAACTTGAGGTCTATATGCCCCTTTAGCTAAACCATATTTTCCCAATATAGCAGGTTCTAAAACCGTACCGTTTTTCAAATGTATGTCCGCACCCATCAGCGTATAATAGTGAGGCACGTAATCTATTCCCAGATTAGCTTGTGTATTATTTTGTTGCGATTTTACAGAAATCAGATAAGAAGCTTGATTTACATTGGTCATAGAAAATCCGGCATAAAAGTCTTTTATATTAGATGCAATAATGCTTTTACGTTTATACATCACACCAATATTCATGTCAAATTCTGTTTCATTAGCTATAACACCTAACCCTGGTATATTTGGATCTCCATCATCTTTTGCTTTATAATCTGGATCATCCCATCCCCATTGGGTAGCACCTATGCCTATTCCACCAGATAGTTCACTAAATCCTCCTTGAAATTGCTGTCTAAAATTCAGGTTAGCCATAAATGAGGTAGATTTGGTGAAACCTACTTTATCATCTATTACTGATATACCTGCCCCTAAAAACTTGTCTTCAGTTAATTTGAACACAGTATTTACATTAAAATTATAGGTGATAGGTGCTACATCAGTTCTACCTGTACCTGCTATCCCGTCAGTTCCTCTATTTCTAGTATCGTCGTCATAGTCTCTCCATTGATGATGCGTAAGACCGCTGACGCAGATTTCGCCATACTTATGCCCAGCTGCAGCAGGATTATATGCTTGCATCACATCTTTAAAATGTGTGTAGTAAGGGTCTTGCTGTGCGTAAGATAACGTTGTAATGAGTAGCGTTAGTCCTAGAAGTACTTTTTTCATATTATTTTAATCATGTGCCTTTAAAACATTCTATAGGTACAATAATAACTATTTTTTGCTAATGCTTATTGCGAGACAGGTAAGAATTCAGGGCAAACGCATTAAGAATACTTAGGTGTTGTGTTTATTTTTATTTCTGTATAAAAGTCTAGTAATCAGAAATTTAGCATTGTAGTTTTGTTATTTATTTTGTATATTCTGCTGATAATCAG
>Ga0306865_1000151_pt1 | contig 37950 bp, 65 predicted proteins | sample AntRauTorckE5431_FD_190441 | JGI IMG/M metagenome (GOLD analysis project Ga0306865, IMG submission 190441) | Saline lake microbial communities from Rauer Islands, Antarctica - Metagenome Torckler E5 #431 (v2) (version 2) | ecosystem: Environmental > Aquatic > Non-marine Saline and Alkaline >... | reverse complement strand
TGCCGATCTAGACCAGTTCAGCGGACCAGCCGAGACAATTGCAGACAACATAGCGGCGCACTTTCCGAAGGCACTTAGGCTCACCGACGATACTGGTGCGGTCACGGTACTGGACGCACCTAATATTATGCAGGCCATGCGCGATGAAAGCGACTGGCGTGTTAGCGTCCAGATTGATTATTGGGCATCATAAGGATCACGACATGAAGAAGTTTTCACCCAAGACAGAACAGCGCGAAGATGATGGCGAGGATGTACCACAGCCATCAAAGCGCGCGACCTTGAAAAACACCAAAGCCAGCAACGGCGAGATTGGCGCAATCGCCCGGCCGCTGCAAAAAGATGCCGCCGCATGGCGCGCAATCGGCTGGGTCGACGCCGACTGATTTGCCCCGCCTGCGGGCTGCCCCAAGGGGCGAACGGTAGGCAATTCACTCAACTTTGGACAGCAACACCTTGCTACGGCAGGCCTGTCCGCTTTGCCAAATGAAAGGGCAATATCATGGCTACCCGGAACAACATCGGTAAAACGATCTACTTCTCTACCACGCTCCCCGCGACCAATGACGCGGCGGGCTTCGAGGCCCTCACATGGGTTGAGCTGGAGTTCCCTGAGACACTCCCGCAGTTCGGTGTGACCAACAACAACATCGATGTGCCAGACCTGAAATCAGGCTTTACCAAAGGTACGAAGGGCGCGGCGTCCGGTGTGGACAGCCAAGGGTCAAACCGCATCGACGGCAGTGTTTTGGCGACGGGCCAAGCTGCGTTCAAGACGCTGTGCGACGGCGCTAGCGGGGCGTGTGCGATCAAGATTGGCACAGGCTCTGGCGCTGCTGCTGCTTTGGTGGCAACCGATCCTGTGGAGTACGCGCAGGGCTACGTTCACTCGTACCAAGAGAACCAAGCGACGGACAGTTCTTATGAAGGTTTCGTCTACAACTTCAAGCAGAACGCTCTGACGATCAAAGACGAAGAGCCTGCATAATCAATCCGCTTCGGCGGGTAATCGAGGGGTGGCGGAATGGTTCGCCGCTGCCCCTCACCATGAACCAGAACCCAAGGATTTTTCAGATGGACTTCAACAAGTACAACAGCCGCGCTCATGCCGAAACAGGATCGCCCATGCAGATCATGGACCCGTGGACAGGCGAGCCGATGATGGACGACGACAAGCCTTGCCGTGTGATCGTGCGCGGCACCGCGTCCAAGTCGGTACAGGCAAACATGCGCGCCAAGCAAAAAGCGGCGATTATGTCTAAGAAGGCCAAGGGCGATGCTGCGGATGATGAAGAAGCGCGCGTTATGGAGGACGTTCACAACCAGCTATGCGAAGGCGCTGCACCCTTCATTGTGGGCTTTGAGAACGTGATGAACGGGGCCAAGCCTGCGACAGCCGAAGACGCCATGTGGTTCCTTGACCTGACATTCCCAGAAATGGGTGTGAAAGAAGATGCGGACGGCGAGGCTGTTCTGGACAAAGACGGATCGCCAGTTTTCGAAATGAAGAACAACCCGTTTGCAAAGCAGATCGGCGAGTTTGCTAGTAAGCAGGCGAATCGGATGGGAAACGCGCCGAAGGGCTAACCCTCTACGCGAAACAGCTTGGCTACCTCCACGCATTTCCAAAAGATCAAAAGCGGTGCCGTCTGGATCAATGGAAAGATGCGGGCGTTACTGACTTTGGTCTGCCGGAACTTGACCCCGAGGAATACCTTGTCGATCTGTTTTTCGATCTTGGACCGACTCGCAACAACGGTATGTCGGAAGGCCCAACGGACTGGGATATTCTGTTGCCATACGCCACAGCCAAGGGGCTGGACGCAGACGATACCAGCATCTTGTCTGATATGTGCAAAGCCTACCACGTAGAGCGCGAGAACGGCGTCAACGCGCTGGCGATTGCTCCGGTGGATAGGCCAAAGGCATCCCGTTAGCGGGGTGTCAAAACCGCGCGGACGTGCCGCGCGCAAGGTTCGCACATTCATATGCAGCCGGATCGTCAAAGAAAACGATGTGCTGGCCGCCCCGATAGAAAATCACGGTGTCCTTGAACCCTGTTTTACCGCCAATCGCGTTGTTGGCGTTCACGCTGGCACATACTGCCTTTTCGCCATTTGCTACATCGTAGGCACGGAAGTTCTGAAAATCTCCGCTGGCAGGGTCACGCAGCTTTACGCGGATATCCTTCGTCGCGCGCGCGGCTAGGGCGTTATCAATTTTGACGGGAGCGGCTGGCGTTGAGGCGCAAGCGGCAACCGTGGCTACGGCGACAAGCGCCAGGGCAATCTTTTTCATCTGAAATTCTCCGTTGGTTCGTCCTGAAGTTAGGGCGGGTTCCGCGCATGTACAAGGACTCACCCTATGGCCACATCATTTGCCGAGCTTGTACTTTCTGCAAATACGTCTGGCTTGCGTGCCGCGCGTGGCGATCTGCAACGGCTGACCAGCGAAGGCGAGCGCACGGAAACACGCACGCGCAAAGCATTGGGCGGTGTCGGCGCGGCGGCTAAGGTCGCAGCGGGCGCACTGGTGGCTCTGGGGGCCGTGTCGTGGGCATCCAACGGCATCCGGCAGGCGCGGGAATACGGCGCGGCCATGTCCGAAGTCTCGACGTTGATCGAAGGAACTCCCGCGCAGATGAAATCGGCTGAGGTTGCCACGCGCAACTTCGCCAAGGCATACGGAACCAGCGCCACACAGCAGGCAAAGGCGTACTATCAGGCTATTTCAGGCGGCGCGGAGGCGGGCGCGGAAGCAACTATGTTGCTGGATACCGCGAACAGACTTGCCATTGCGGGCGTCACGGACGTTGCATCGGCGGTCGGCATCCTGACCAGCGCCACAAACGTCTATGCAGATAGCGGGCTGACCGCTGCGGAAGCGTCGGACGCGCTGTTCGTGGCTGTGCGGGCTGGTGTGACCACGATCCCCGAATTGTCGGCATCTTTGGGGCAGGTTCTGCCGTTGGCGCAAAAACTGGGATTGAGTTTTGACGAAGTAGCAGCGGCCACGGCGGCGCTCACCAAGGGCGGCATCAACACATCCGAAAGTGTCACGGGCATCAATGCCGCGCTGACATCGATCATCGGACCAAGCAAGCAAGCAAGCGACTTGGCTGCATCTCTGGGCCTTGAGTTCAATTCGGCGGCGCTTGAAACAAAAGGTTTCGCGCAATTCATGGCGGATGCGGTTGAGGCTACAGGAGGCGGCGCTGACGCTATGCGCACGCTGTTCGGCAGCACCGAGGCCACAAAGGTAGCACTCGCACTCGCTGGCACCGCTGGCGCGGACATGGCGGCTATTCTGGACGATATGGCTGGCAAGGCAGGCGCAACCGACACCGCATTTGGCAAAATGTCCGAGGATATGGATCAGCGCCTAAAGGTGGTGCAGTCGCGGTTTGCGGACCTGCAAATAGGCGTTGGCGATGCGCTGTTGACTGTTCTCGTGCCAGTGATGGAGAAAGCGGCGGACGCGGCTACTTATTTTGCAAACGCCATCCCGGTTGAGCAGATTAGTGCGGCGGCAACGGCCCTCATGGGCTGGTCTGGTATCGACGAGGTGGCAATCGCCCTCGGCGCTCTTGCAGCAGCGGCAGCTATCGCGGCATCCCCGTTCATCGCAATGGCAGCGGCTGTGGCAGGCGTCACGGCGGCGGGCGTTTATCTATACACCAACTGGGAGGAGATCAGCGCGAAGTTCCCCGGCATTACGGGCGCGCTTGCGGCGGCGTTTGATCTGGTTACAGCAGCTTTCGACGCGATCATGCCAGTGGCGATGGCCGTTGGGGAGTTCGTCGTTGCGCAGGTAACTTCGATGGTGGCGGTGGTGGACGCGATCCTAAACGGTGACTGGGCAGGAGCATGGACCGCCGCGAAGGAATACGTCACGCGCCCGCTCGACGCAGCGGTTGCATTTGTTGTGGATTTTGCCGCGAACATTTTGCAGACCATAAAGGATCTTGCATCCAACGTACTTACTGCGGCGAAAGAGATTGGCGGCAATATCATTGCGGGCATCACCGGCAGCATCAAATCCAAAGCTGCGGACATTAAAAACTCTGTCACCAGCTTGGGCGCTGGAATGCTCGACGGACTAAAGAATAAGCTGGGCATCCAGTCGCCGTCCAAGGAGTTCGCAAAGCTGGGCGCGCATAGCGTAGATGGCCTGATCGTCGGCATAGACGGCAAGACGGGTGCGCTTGTTGATCAGGTGACGCAGACAGGCGAGGCGGCGCTAGATTCCGCAGAGCAAACGCTTGCACAGGGCTTCGGCTCTATGGTCGATTACATGATTGACGGCTTCAAAGGCGGCATGTCCGGGCTTGTGGATATTTTCAAAAACACGCTCAGGCAAATGGCCGCAACTGCGATCAAAAACAAGATCACCATTGGCCTTGGAATGGGTGGTAGCATCGGCGGCACCGCAGCAGCGGCAACCGCCCCCGGCGGCGGAATACTTGGCGCAGGCGGCGCTCTGGGCGGGCTTGGCGGTATCGGCAGCGCCCTAGCAGGGGGCTTTATGAACTCGGTGGGCGGGTTTTTGGGCGGTGGCTTGTCTGGCGGGTTTGGTGCGATTGGCGCGCAGGTTGGTACAGCTTTCGCAACGGGAACAGGAACGGCCATCGCGGGCGCAATAGGCGCAATTGCGGCACCACTGCTGGCTGTGGCGGCGGTATTCTCGTTCTTCAAGTCCAAAACCAAAGAGCTGGACGCAGGACTGCGCGTCACTATCGACGGTATGGACACGCTAGTTGAGACATTCAGCACCATCGAAAAGAAGAAGTTTTGGGGTTTGTCCAAGAAGGTCAGCACGTCATTCACTGCGGCGGAGGCCAGTGTCGCTGATCCTCTCGAAGCTATTGTGGCACAGATGCAGGGCAGCGTTCTTGACGCAGCAGGCTCGATCGGCGTGGGCGCTGATGCGTATGAGGCCTTTGCGCATGAGGTCCAGATATCTACGAAGGGCTTGAGCGAAGAAGACGCACAGCGCGCCGTGGTAGAAGCTCTGAACGGCATCGGGAACGCGTTTGCTGCACTGACCCCAGACCTTGAGCAATTCATGCGCGAGGGCGAAGAAGCTGGCGATACACTGACACGGCTCGCAAGTGATCTCGGCGCGGTTAATCTTATGATGGATACGCTCGGCCACACACTGCGAGAAGCTACTGTTATCGGCGCTGGTACGGCGTCGGACTTTGCTGCCATGTTTGGCGGTATTCAAGCGATGAACGCAGCAACCACAGCATTTTTCACCGGCTTCTACAGCGAGGCAGAACGGTTCGCCACAGCACAACGCCAGATCGAAGCACAGTTCTCGGCTTTGGGTGTCACGACGCCACAAACCCGCGACCAGTTCCGCGCGATGGTCGATATTCTGGATTTGACCACGGAGAGCGGCAGGAGCATGTATGCGTCGCTAGTTTCCCTGTCGAGCGCACTTGATGCCGTCCTGCCCGCCGTATCGAGCTTCACGGCGCAAATTGCGGCGATGGTGGGAGCGATCAGCACGGAGATTGACACAATCATCGGTGAAGCCACGACCGCAATGCGATCAAATGAGCAGGCGGCGGCGCTGTGGTATCGGACAGCCGACACCCTGCGCGGCGTCATCACGGATATGCGCAGCACTGCCGGGGCTTTGATCTCCGGTGCTAAGGCGCGGGAGTTCTCCGAAACGCGGTTTCAGACGCTTCTTGCGTCGGCTATGGCGGGGGATAGCGGCGCGGCGGCAGGTTTGGGCGCGGCGGCTCGCACGCTGCTGGACAACACCAAGGCCACTGCGACAACAGCGCTGGAAGTCGCGCGGGCGGAGGCGCGCGTGATCTCGGACTTGCAACTGGCGGGCGGTGTGTCGGATATCGAGGGCGCGCGGCATGACGTGATCGCTGGACTGATGGGTCAGCAGGTAGATCTGCTTGAGGGTGTGCGCGATGCAATCAACAGCGGTGATCTGTCTGCCGATGATATTGACGGGCTGAACGCGCAGATGGGCGCGCTTGAGGGTGCGATCAAAGCCGCCGAAATGATCAATTATGCGTTCTTGCAGGAGCGCCTTTCGGTGTCGGTTGATCTGATTGCGGACGCAGATATCCCGCAGCCGATCCGCGACCTTCTGGCCAATACTGCCACGGGCATCACCGCGACCATCGACTACATCGTGCGGGCACCTGACCTTACGCCTGATCTGCGGTGGCTGGCGCTGACTGGTACGAGCAGCCATGTTAGCACGTTGGAACTTATCGCAGATGACAGGCTGACCAATGCGCAGCGCCAGATCGCCCTGCTTGACCTTGGAGCGGATACTGCGGTCTTGCGCAATGTGGTCATGCGCGCGACCTACGCGACAGACACGACAGCAGCGCAGCGCAGCATTATTGACGCCATCGGCGGCAGTGTGGACGGTAGAATTACGCTTGGCGGCTCGTTCCAGTTTGACCCGTCAACGGGCTTCCAGACTTGGTATGCGACCACAACGCGCGCAGCAATCACAGTTCCCATGGCGGGACTGCAATTAAGCCTAAATGCACTGGCGGACCAAATCCGCGCGGACATGGCCGACCGTGCAGCAGCAGCCGCGCGCGCCCAGTATCTTGCGGGGCTTCAGGCGCAACTCGGAACGGTAGCGGGCACACGTCAGACTGCAATTGACGAGGCCGCAGGCGTAATGGGTCAGATCCGTGATCTTGAAGCGCGGACTGGCGTGGATATCCGCAACGGGTCCAGCGATGCGGTGATGGGTTTTCACGCAGGGGGTAACGTGAACTATCAGGCGTCTCACGTCAGCTACCGCAGCGGTTCTGATCTTGCAGGGTTTAATTCCGCGTTCCGAGGCCCAAACGGACTTGAGGCGCAACTGATGGCCCTCGGACAAATTCCAGCGGCGTACAATCAGCAGATTAACGGACTGCGCGCCCAGATCGCGGGAATGGGGGCAGTGCCTGCATTCGCTACGGGTGGAACGCACATGGGCGGTTTGCGCATGGTTGGCGAGAATGGGCCTGAGCTTGAGGTCACAGGGCCGTCCCGCATCTACAGCGCGCCACAGACACGCGCGATGATGTCGGGCGGTGATAACGCTCGACTTGAAATGCTTGTCGAAAAACTCACGATGGAGGTTGCGCGGATGCGGGACGAAAACACGCAGCTTGCGAAAAACCGAGGCACTGACCTGCGCCGGATTCGCCTCATCGAAGAGCGCCGCGCTGCCGCAGAGGAGCTGCTATGACCGCAATTATGGTCATTCCCTTTTCTGTGACGGACGGTAACTTCGTGTCCAGCAACGTGCCCGAAACGGACCATCCTGCGTGGGTGGTTGGCACAACATACGCTCAAGGTGATCGGGTTATTTCAACGACAACCCACAAGATCTATGAGAGCGTGTCCGCTGGCAACACTGGCAATGATCCAACTCTGCCTGCCAACGTGCCTACATTTTGGTTGGTGGTCGGCAGCACGAACCGATGGCGTGCTTTTGATACATCTCTGGGCCAAAGCGTCACCAACCCGGATACGATTGAGTACGTTCTGACCACACCGCAGCGGCTCGACAGCGTGGCATTTATTGGGCTGGTCGGAACATTTGTTCGGGTGATAGTCAAGGACGGATCGTCGACGGTTCGCTACGACATGACACAAGACCTGATCGACGTGAGCGGCATTACAAGCTGGCTGGACTTCTTCTCGTATGATGGCAGCTACGATCCCGAAATCGTGTTCAACGACATCGGCGCGCTGTCTGGCTTCAGGGTCGAGATCACAATCTCGACAATCGGAGGCACGGCTGAGGTCTCGGAGATCGTCGCGGGAAAAGCCGAGTCGCTCGGCACGCTCCTATCTGGAACGCGCAGTGGCTTTACAGACTACAGCCGTAAGGAGATTGACGACTTCGGAAACATCACCATCGTGAAGCGCCCCACGGCACGGCGAGCAGAGTGGGAGTTGTCTTTCGAGACGCGGGCAAACCACCGTATCCAGCGCGCACTTGAAGACGCTAGAGGCGCGCCCGCTTACTTCTACCCCGGCCCTGAAATGACCGATTTCTACGTTAGCGTGTACGGCGTGGTTGATGACTTCTTTCCTGCGCTTGAGGGCGGCGGAACAACACAAGCGACCCTTTCAATAACAGGAGCAACCTGATGCCTCGGCCAACGACATTTGTATTCCCGAACGATCCGCCTGTTTTGGGCGACCCAGACTTTGCGGCAGACGCTCAAGGATACCTTGGGGCGTTCCCCGATCTGTTGACCTACGTTGAAGAGATGGCGGACTTTTTGCAGACGGACTTTGCAACCGAGCTGGCCAATGGTTCGGCGGCATTGCCCTCTATGGCCTTTGCAAGCGACCTGAATACTGGTTTCTATCGCGTGGCAGCGGATCAGATCGGTGCATCGACGGGTGGGGTGCGGCGATGGCTTCTGAGCAATACGGCTTTTCAGGTCGATGTTCCGATTACAGGTACAGCAGTTGTTTCAAGCGACACCGATGTCACCGCTGAGCGACTTCTGAAAACAGTTGCTGGACCAGCACAAGCGTATCGGCGCGGCAATATTCTGGGCACTGTTTCCCAGTCGGCAGGCGTTCCGACTGGTGCGATTATCCAGCGTGGCAGCAACGGCAACGGCGAGTATGTCCGGTTTGCGGACGGTACTCAGATTTGTAGCCATCAGCTCAACGCTAGCGCCACCACTGACGTGACTTGGACTTTCCCAGCAGTTTTCGCCACATCACCCAAAACCTCTACAAGCCCTAAATCTGGCGGGTTTAGGATCGGCGTGGTCGGAACTGGCGCTCAATTAACCAACATAACTTTTGGTGTATATGACGTTGCAGGCGATCGGCAGGCCAATAACTCCGACCTATTCGCAATCGGTCGCTGGTTCTAAAGGATAAAATAATGAAAATTACAGTACACCTATCGGCAGCCCTGCCCGGATCACCTGAAACAACCATGTCGGTGTCTGCTGACGTAGCGACTGTCAACGGCACAGCTTACGACCTATCCGACGTTCCGGAAGGCGGCTCTGCCGTTCCTGGTGGCGATCATCCCTTTGTGGGGGCAATTAAGCGCGTCGGCGGGCAGATCGAGGTGTCGGTGCATTGGTCTTATGATACGGCCACCGCCTCACCAGATCAGGGCAGCGAGCATCCTGTTTTTGTAACCACGAGCGGCGCGGTTCCCGACCCCGTGCAGCGTTTGGAGGTGCAAGAATGACCTTTTCCCTGACCATCACAACTGCTGCGGAGATTGCTGCCCAAGAACAGCAATCGCGCAGCGATGCCGTCACGGTTGAGCGCGACCGCAGGCTTGCGGCGGGGGCCGTTGTCGCCGTCACAGGCTACGGCGATATTCCTGTTCAAGGTCGGATACACGACCAAATCAACCTGATCGCACTTGGAGACACGGCACGCGACTTGATTGATGCCAGCATCTCCGGCGCGATCATCCCGTTTCGGGACGGTGACAACGTGATGCACATGCTCACGCCTCAGCAGGTTGCGGAACTGGCGCGAAAGGGCAAGGCGGCGGCATCGGCGATCTATGCAGCGGCATGGGCGATCAAAGACAGCGCTGAAATTCCCGCAGACTTTGCAGACGACGCGAACTGGCCTGCCTAAAACCGACACAGAAGGCCATAAGGCCATGTAAAGCCCGAATGTAGTACGGCGTAAGGAAAAGTATGAGCGAGGATGATGTGCAAGTGGGTCAAAAAACCATGCGGCAACACTTGGTGGCAGCGGCGCGGGACATTCTCGTTTTCACTGCGATGTTTGGAGTTGTGGGTTCTGCGGTGGGTGCGTTGCTGGCTCCCTATTGGTTGCCGTTTCGAGACTTGCCGATTGCAGTGAGTGACTTGGGCAAGACGGTTTCGCAGGTGCAGGCGACACTGACCGAGCTGCAAAGCCCCAAGGTGATAGACGTGGCGGGCATTGGCTTGATTGTCGGGGAAAATACGGTGCATCGCGGCGACACGCTGACACTGTTCTACATGCTTCGCCGCAACATTACATGCGTCACCAGATACAACCGCAACTTTTTCAACGTCAACACGGCAACGCAGTTCAACGGCGGGTCATTCATCGCACAGCAGGCACCGGTCACGACTGGCTTTATCCCGTTCAAGATCGAAGTGACCATCCCGATGGATATGCCCTACGGCGAATATTCATACATTCCCGTCGCCACGCCGATTGAGTGCGGGATTTACGAGCCAATCGTCATGCACCCGACTGAAACATTCAGCGTAGTACCGAAAGGATAAATCAATGGACAAGGCAGCATTTTACAAGTCGCTTCGGAGGCGCGAAAGCGGTGTGTTCGGCACACGCCTTTCGCAGTCTCAGGTGAATGGTATCGAGGGCATCCTGACGGCGTTTGAGCAGGTCGGTGACGGCAGGTCCAGCACGTTGGCTTATGCACTTGCCACAGCTTACCATGAAGTCGGCGGGCGCATGGTTCCGGTGCGTGAAGGCTTTGCCAGCACCGACGCGGGCGCACGGCGGGCCGTAGAGGCTTTGGCGCGCAAGCGTGGGCCTAACAGCAACGTCGCAAAGTATGCCAAGCCACAGCAGCCCTACGGCCATGTCTATTACGGGCGCGGCCACGTTCAGTTGACTTGGCTGGACAACTACCGCGACAGCAGCACGGATGCGGGCGTGGATCTTGTCAAAACGCCGGACGCCATGCTCGATCCGGCCATTAGCGCCCGCGTGATGATCAAGGGCTTGCTTGATGGCCGCTGGAATGGTCGCGGCCACGGCCTGCGCTATTATCTGGACAAGGGCGATCTGGAAGGCGCGCGGCGCACGGTCAACATCACTGACAAATGGGCGGTTATTGCAGGCTACTACCGCGCGTTTCTGGCTGCAATTGAGGCAGGCGGTGGCGTAAGTGCAAAGCGTCCTGATCCGGTCCCGCCGATCATGCCCGCACCCGCTGACACAGATGCTCCGTTTACTGAGCAAACATCACCGCAGCGCCCTTGGTGGGTCGCTCTGCAAACCCTTTTCTCTGCAATCTTTGGAGGCAACAAATGAAAAACGATATCAACCCGCCCGCCGTGTCGAAAATCAACTGGACCGCGCTTGTGATGGCTCTGATCGGTGTTGGTGCAGCGCTGGGGGTTATCCCCGAAGAACTGAAAGAGCCTGTGACCGAAGCAGCGCTGATTATCGGCCCGATGTTGGTTGCCACGTTCCGCACATGGTTCACGAAGCCATGAGGCTCGGACCCACAGGCGTGGGCGTTGTCGTGACCATTTTCTGGGGCGCGGTGCTTCTGGTGATCTCCCTTGGCGCGTGGAAGCTGCTGATATGATCCGCCTTGTCTTCATAGCCGTGCTTCTGGCAGGCATTGCCGCCGCAAGCATGTGGCTGTATTCGCGCGGCGGTGACAACGCCCGCACCGATCAACTCGAAAGGACACTGCAAGATGCTGACACGTTCAACGAAGGCGATGGCACTGGCCCTGATTGCAGTGGCCTTGACCGGATGCTGGCCCGATGCGGAAGCGCCAACTAAGGGCGTTCCCTGCGTCGTACTTAAACCAAAGACCGACGCGCTGCGGGCGGGCATCATTGCCAACCCAGACACAGCCGAAGCCGTGGCAACCCCGGCGGCTGACATTGTGCTAGGCACAGAAGCCGTCTGCGGAAAAACACAATAGCCCCATCGGGCAACCATCAAAGGAAAGCATTATGGCTTATCTCAACCCAGAAGCACTCGACCAAGGACTTGATTGGATCGACACCAACGGCACCCGCCTCGATGTTTGCTCTCAAGAGCCTGCAACCTACGCTGAGGCGACCAGCACCTATACGCTGATCACTGCGACCGTCAACACAGGCTCCACTGTGAACAGCGCGACAGGCCGCAAGGTCACTGTGCCCGCAGTCTCAGCGGCCACCGCCACAGCGACAGGCACAGGCACGCACTGGGCCTTGACAGACGGCACGGGTGTTCTGGTGGCCACTGGCGCTCTTTCAGCGTCTCAGGCGGTGACGTCAGGCAGTGATTACGACCTTGCCGCTTTCGATATCAACTTCCCCGCCGCGACATAATCCCGCTGCAAATATCTGCGCAAAGGACGTATCATGCCAAGAGCACTTACCATCGAAATCGTCACGGATAAGCCTGTAACGCAGACCATCTCCGTTCGTCGCGCAGAGACCTTGCGGATCACGCTGTCTCAAGAGGTCGCATCAGTTGCGCTGACTATCAGCCCAACGGCTGGGGGCGAACCAATTGTAGAGATCCCCGGCACGGCTGGGTTGATCATAATTTCGCCATCCCTTGTTTCCAGCCTGACCGAAGGCCAGTCGTTTCAGATGAACATCTGGAACACGACCAACCCGGCCGATCCGTTGCAACTAGTCAATGGGACGTTCAAAACCGAAAACACGATCCAGCCCGGTTTTGTTGAGTATGCGAGCCAGTATCTCAGCTCAGGCACGAACATCATTCATCTTTCGCAATTCGAGTATGACCAGATCTCGGATTTCCCGGCTGATACAATCTACATCATCACGGAGCCGTCTGTATGATGTATTTTGGCGACCGTTACGTGCGCCGCATTTATCTGGGCGGAGCGCTTCTCAAGGAGTTCCCAGTCCAAGGTGATGCGCCGTTCGGGATGCAAGGGCTTCTGATGACGACTACGCTTGGCTCTCCAACGCTGTCGGAAGTGGTTGGGGTTCCACTTATTTCGCTTGCTGACCTGAATATGACACCATTGATATCAACTGCATCGCTGACTCTTTCGGAAGTGGCCGAAGCTGTGCTTATTTCGCCTGCTGGTTTGAGCATGGCGCCATTGATGTATTCAATGGAGCTGACTCCTTCGAGTGTCGCTGGAATTGCCTACGTCGAAACACAGGGTCAATCTAACATTACAGGCTTCAACTCTGTTGATGCGCTGCCAAGTGCACAGCTCAAGACATACGCAAATGTCAGCGCCTTTGAACTTACAAGCGGCTTGGGCACTACTGCCTCGGTCGTTGAGCGCCTGCCATATACGCTTGTACCAGATGGGCAAACAATAGATGGCGTAGTAGGTCGCAAGGGCGAAAGAAATATTGGAAGCAGTAGCGGTGGCGTTGGTCCTACTTACGGGGTCGTGAAAGGGTACGACGACAACGGGTTGTATGCCACAGCCGAAGCCCTTTGGCTCATGAAGGCGTCCACTCCCGGAACCCACATAGATGAGTTTCTCCCCATCAATGCGGCGGCTGTCTGGAAAAACTTGGTTTATGGTCGTCGCGCAGTGCGGACTGCGGTTCTTGCTTCAGAAACGCCCGTTTTGTACCAGTCAAAAATCTGGATGCAAGGTGAGGCAAACACCAACGCCCCGCGCGCAGCAGAAAACCTAAGTCACCCAGATATCGTTGAGTATCCTGCCAAGTTTGAGCAGGTCTACGCTTTTGATGTTGCTCAGATGGGCGAACAGCCGACATGGTTTATATGCCAACTATCTGTTGACGGTGGTGGTGTAGCCAACCCTTATACAGCTGCGATCAATGCACAGCTAAAATCTCTTTGTGGTTTTACAGTCGATGCAACGGGTACGATTACAGCAAACGGTAGTGGTAATCCAAACAGGTATTTTGTCGAACACAACATTACAAACGGCGTAGACGTTCACCTCAACGCAATTCATATGGGACAGCTTGGGGCTATCATCGACACTGCGGAAAAGACCATTCACGCAGGTGACGGATTGTCTAGCGCGCTTCCTGTTCTGCCTCGCCCCGTAATACTTAATATAGAGACTGGGACTGTTACAGGCGGTAGTGTGGCACTGACACTAACAACTACTGATGTGGGCACGATTTACACGGCATCTGTTCCTGCTGGTTCTGACACTCCTACTGATGATGAGATCATTAACGGAGGTGGCGATGTAACTGCGCGCGGATCGCAAGTGTTCTCTGGACTGTTTGCACCGGGATCTACCCTTGCTACAACGCTTACGGGCATTCCTACAGGTGGGTCAGTCGATATTCATGCGATACTCAGGAACGGGTTAAACAGCCTGTCCCGAAGCGTGACTGGCATCGCAATCGCCGCTGCACCTGTGGCCTCTGGCTGGGATACCACGTTTCAGACGGGCTTTATCACTTACTCGAACAACGGCGGGCAGGCCAACAACACCGCAGGCGCAATACGGTACGCCCGATCTGCTCAGGGACAAACAACAGGCAAGCGCATGTTCCAGATCAACACAATCGGCACGCTTTCGTTTGCAGGCATTGCTGATGTTAATTTGCCAGTAGGTGGCGGGAGTAGTAGTATAAACGGCACAGAGCGTGTCGGGTGGTTGTTTGGTAACGTAGTAAGCTCTGGTTCTAACGTGCCGATGGGTGAGGGCGTAAACACAGCAGATACGGTGCAGATTGCCGTCGATCTGGATGCACGCCTGCTTTGGATTAAGAAAGAGTCGGTTTCCGTTTGGAACAACAATGCCTCTGCAAACCCAGCGACAGGTGTGGGGGGCGTCAGCATCGCAAACATGCCCGTCAGCGTTCTGCCTGTTGCGGGATTGGCATCCGGCCCTGAAAATGGGGCTATCCTGAACCTATCACCCGCCACACGACCAGCAGGGTTCGGCACATGGGCCTGATTTGCCACGCTTGCGGGCAGGAAGTCGAAAGCTCCTTGCCCGAGATCCTAAACCAGTGCGGCTTGACCGTCACTGAGCGCAGGGTGTGCGATATTGTTTTGCGCACGCCCAACTTGAGCCGCGTTGAGTTGTCGAATAGGATGTATGAGGATGACGAAGATGGTGGGCCAGATCTTGCCGAGTGCGCCGCTCGTCAGCACGTTCACAACATCAACAAAAAGCTGCGACCGCTTGGCTGGGAATTAACCGGCCTGCGCGGGCAGAACGGCTATCGCTTCTTGCGCGTACCGGAGTAACGACCAGGCGACGGGGCACGTCGCATACTCAACTAAAGAAAGGTCCACTATTTAGCGTTACATACCTTTGCTGACGTTTGCCTGTACGCAAATCACTGCCCGCGCGCCGTAATGGTTGCGCGGGCTTTTTTGTGTTCGAAATCACGCATCGGGTGTCTCCTTGGATAGGGCGCGGAGGGCAATCAGTATGCCGTCACTGCCTCTCACCTTCATTCCAATCCGGTCGGACATAATGGCGTCTATTATCCTGCCCCAGATTGGACACTTTGGGCCATACTCATTGCCAAGCGCATTCAGCAACACCTTTGCAGCATCCGCAACGCTGGGCTGCATGGCGGCGCGCGTGAAGTCCATCTTGGAAAGATCGTACTCCTTCCAAATCTGCGCGGGGTGGTTCAAATCAAATGCGCTGATTAAATGTGTGGGTTCGGGGTGCCATTCTGTCGTGCCGTAGCGGACCTCTCCAAGCAAAAGCATACGCACATCTGTCTCCCCGCGCCAATTTGTGTATTTGACGGTGATTGCTTCGTCTGTCTGTGCTGGGGTCATTGGTAAAGCCAATCAAAAACTGACAGAAGTTCACACCCGAAATAAGTGCAGGCGTTATAACCTTGCTCGCCCTTCATGCTGACTTTTGCGCAAGCCCCAACTTGCAAAAGCGTGTTTCTTTCTGATTTTGAGACAACATCACCGTCCCAGATCGGACCCTGTTTCAGTTGCGCCAGAGACTCATGCAGAACCTTGTTTCGGTGGGCAAAATCAATCATCCTAATAAGAAGAATATTTTCTTCGTTGTCATTAAGGTCTGGTCTCCCATTGATCGGGATAGAGCATTCATAATCTTCTAGGTGCTGTTTCAGGCCAGTCATTTTATTCCTCCTTTGCCGCATCGTTGCGGGGTTCTGTGGTTTGGATCAGGGCGCGCAGTTTATTTTCCAGCGCGAAAAGTTCGCTGTCGCTGGTATCCCAATCGCAAAGGGCAATAGCCTCACGCAGCGCATCATCCCGCGCCGTCTGTAGCTGTGTTTGTGCGTCGGCAAGCTGGGCGCGTAGGGCGTTACGTTCGGCGGCGAGGACGTGATATCTAGCCGCGTGGTGCTTCTCCGAGCTGTCATAAATATCTACGTCGATATATTTATGATATGGACCCGGACGGTCGTCTTCCCAGCGCGGCACTGTCGCAGCAGGGTGATAGACGTGAACACCCTCGTGCATAAATTCACCCCGCTCCTCTGCCCATATCTCGCGCGGCCATCGCCATCGCACCGCGCTCGTATCAACCTCACTCATTGTCCTGCCCTCCTGTGGCGCAAAGATCGTCGTGTATCGGTCCCAAAAGATCAACATCGTTCCCGCCATAGTGACGGATCACCTGCCGCCATGTATCGTCCAGTGTGCGGCGGTGAATATTCTTCAGTGGACGATTGGCTACCTCATCGTGCCATTTGCGAACAGCCCAATCCCATGGAGCCGCAGATGATCCTAGAGGCTGCCCTTCTGTGGCGCGGTAGGTGGAGAGGTCAGTCCGCAACATCACGTCATAGACAGCGGGGCTATCTTTCATGCGGATAAGTCTTAGCTCCTCTTCGGCGCGCGCAACCAATTCTTCAGCAGATTTCACGCGCGCCTCTAGGGCTGCGATCTGCTCACGCTGGGCGATGATGTGCGCGGCCATTTCTTCGTATGAAATAAAGCCAGACCATATTTGCGCGGGTGTTTCGCAGTTATCCCATCCGCCATATTCGTTCATGGCCTTCCACCGACCCTTGCGATTCATCTGCTTTGCGCCCTGCGGCTTGTACGGCACCCATTTAACTGGCCCACCGACCAGAACATAACCCTCACGAATATCAGGCTCGTGCTGCAAATCTTGGTCAACATTAGATACGGTAGGCAGCGCTTCAATCTGTTCCGGTGTCATATCAGTCTCCAAATTACCAAAAGCCAAAAGACTAGGCCCAGTGCCGCAGCGGGCACGATCCACCATGATGGTTTCATATCCAGTCTCCAATCTTGCCGCAGGTGTCGCAGAATATTGCGCCCGTTGCGAAGTCATCGTCACTCATCACGCCACTGCACGGCTTGGGCTTGTATCCGCGCGGCGCATCCTCATCCGGCTCATGCACGCGATTACACGTCTCGCCGTCCTCGTTGCCTATCTCGTGGCGGTCTGGGGCGGTCTGGGGCGGGTTTGCTGTCAGGCGGTCAAGGCGGGTCATGGGGTTGCGTCCTTCAGTCTTACGTGTTCCTTCATGTGGCACCCACGGCACAACCACATTACTTGTAACGGCTTGTCATAGTCTGGGTGGTGGCCATCTAGGCGCTCTTTTGAATAGCAATGCTCACATTCAACCGGCTTAATTAAATCACCGGAATCAACGGCGCTTTTCACAGCGTTATGCGATTTCCACTTCTTTGTGTTTTTGGCGTACCATTCAGCCCGCTTTGCTTTGATCTCGTCTGGCTTCTTAGCCCGTCTGGCCGCCTTAGTCGCTAAGATCGCTTTTTTGTTAGCCGCGTAATATGCTCTAGTTCTCTCATTTATAGTTCCAGAGTTGGCCGCGTGCCTTTTCTTGCTGTATTCAGATACGCAGGATTTACACTTTGGACTAAAGCCACTTTTCAAGGCTTTCCGTTTGTGGAAATCATGCTTCGGCTTTGTTTCACCGCAAGTTCTGCAAAGTTTGGCATCATCAATGGCTGCATTATTCATATCCAACGTGCCCTTTCAATTCAGTTGGCAGGACGCCAGCGTTGGCGACGTAGATCATTGCGCCGATCACGGTCAGCAGGAGCGCAACATTCCAGATGCGGTGCGCGATGATTAGGCGGCGCTCAGGGGTGGTCATATCAGCCCCTTTTCCATCGCCATCCATTCAGGCAGCGTCACGGTGGCAATCCCGCCGCCCGCATCCTGAACTTCAATCTGGGATAGCGGCAACCATTCCGCGTCAATTTGCTGGCCTGTTGCAGACACGCGGATACCTTTATCCGTGCGCGCATGGACCTTTACTTCTATGTCAATTATGTTGCTTTTCACGCTTCATTCTCCGTTCAGATCGCGGCGCATACAGGCCAGCTTTTCTAGGTGTGGTTCGTGCAGCAGATCCGCTATCTCATCGCGGTTGCTGCGGTAGGTTATCGGCGCTTCGGATAGGTGCGCTAGGCAGTTGTGGATCTTGCGCCGGGGTGGCTGGGGGCGGCGTAGGATACGCCATATCGCGCGGATCATGTGGCTGGCTCCGGTGCAATCTGATACCAAGGCTCACCTTTTTCAGCGCCGCCATAGTTATCTACATGGGTTTCTGGGTCATAGCCGCCGGGGATTTTGACAAGCACACCATACCTCACAACAAGATCAAACTTTTCAGATGCCTCAATGTCGTAGTGATCTTGCCATTCCTCCATGACCGCGCGCCCGAACCCCTCCCAATCCGGCGCGCTCATGGAGCTTGCTCCGGTGGGGTTGGTAGTGGCATCCAGTGAGTGGGCATGGGGTCCCCGTCCCAACCCAGCCAATAATCTTCCTCGCCTACGCATAAAGACATGGTGTCATGGCCCCAGCCTTGCATCCAGCTATCGGCACCGCTTGCGTCCAGAACCGGATTTGACGGGTAATCCATCCACTGCGCTACAGGTGCACAATCCCAACCCTTTCGATAAATAAATATGCTGGTCCCATCCTTCGGAGATGTGGCTATAGGTTGCCATTGCGGGGCAAGGTCGGCGCGAATGTATAACTTTTCGTCATAGTCGATTATGGCGTTTGTAAGCTGCCTGTCGTTCCATGAGCCGCTTGTTGCGTTGCCTGTTGCCCATATCCGCTCCGGCGCGCTCATGGCATCACCAGCGGCAGAAACATCAGACCCCAGAATATCACGCCAAGGCATATCAGCTCGATTGCGTCTTTGATGATGTTGCGGATCATTGCGCTGGCTCCTTGCTGAGAACGTTTGCGACATTGAAAGCGAGCGCCGTTGCTTCGGCGACGTGCAGCGGCATGAAAATCGTGTAGTGACCGGCCTTTGATGTTATATCGAGCCACGTTGTTTCACCGTTCGATCCTGCTTCCATGCCTGTAACGCCGTGCATGTTTGAACTGATTATCATATCTTCTCTCCCTATTCTGAAATTGCGACAAGTGCCGCCTGTTGTCCTACGTATACCTGGCCATCGCCATCGCACCGCGCGCAGAACTGGGTGTGATTGCTGCCCCGAACATAGTCGTAATGCGTTGACGGGCTTCCGGTGCCGTTGCACTGGCTGCAAGTGATGTATCCGTTGGCTTGGGTCATTTCCACATCAGCACCCGCGCGCTACGGCTGCGGACTGGATTGCCTGCGCTTCGCCGCGCATCTGTGCAATCGCTGGTGCCTGGTCATTGCCGCCAATGGCAAACGCTGCGGGCCAGAACAGGATGAGGGCCACAGCCGTCATGGCCGCGTCATTGCCAGCCTGCTGTGCCTGCTGTCCGGTCGCCGTTGCCAGTCGTGCGTTGATCTGCGCGGCGGATGCGTTAAGCTGGCCGCAGGACTGCGATGCAAAGGCGTTCGGGCTGACATATGCAGGCGCGATGCTTTCGGGCGATGCAGCGCAACCCGCCATTGTGGCTGCTACTGTCAGGGCGGTGATTGTTTTGATGATTGTCATTGTGGTTCTCCTGTGTTTGGAGCGGGGCGCAAAACCCCGCGTTGGGGTTAGGCTGCTTCGTATCCGTATGTGTCTACGAAGTGAGAAACGGCGCGAACATCATCGCGGCCACCCTTGAATTTCACGTTAAAGCAGTTAACGAAAACATCGCCGTCGACATCGCCCATGAAGTAACGTCCGGTATCTTCTTTCACTGCAATCGCTTCGTTCATATCGTTGATAGCGATGATTGTGACTGTGTTTACCGGAAATTCTGTGGTGCTGCTAATCATTGTCTTTTCCCTCATGTGCCGTTGTGGCCTATGGATTGACATTACAGGCAAGTATATACCGCGTCAACCGATATTTTGCATTGCGTATATACTTTGTCTGGCGTAGTCTGGGCATATGAAAAAACTCATCACCATAAAAGCAGAGCCTAGCGAGATTGCCCGCTGGCGTTCTGCACTTGATAAAGAAGGCAAGACGCTTGCCGAAATAGCGCGGGCGGCACTCGACAGGTTTGCCGCTCGCATTGAAAAGAAGGACGCACAATGACCCTGACACCACACCGCCGCACGGCACTGGCCCGCATGAGCGATGGCGAATGGAGACCAGGCCATGACATTACAGGCCACGGCAACGTCCTAGGCGCGCTGGAAAGCATGGGCTATTTGCGCCGCGCATCTGGCGGGTTTGCTGGTCTGTATGATGATTGGACAATTACTCCAAGCGGTATTGCGGCGCTGGAGGCTACGGAATGAGCAAGCTGCGTGTATTAGTCGCCTGTGAATATTCAGGCCGCGTCCGTGAGGCGTTCCGCGCGCTAGGGCATGACGCCTGGTCGTGCGACATTCTCCCGTCCGACGATAACAGCCCGCACCACATCACCGGAGACGCGCTGCCATTGCTTGGGGATGGCTGGGATTTACTCATTGCGCACCCTCCTTGCACCTACTTGACGAACAGCGGCGTTTGCCACCTTCACAAAGACGCCGCGCGCTGGCCTAAACTGTTTGATGCTGCCGAGTTTTTCGCGGCGATGATTAGTGCGCCGATACCGCGCATCGCCGTAGAAAACCCGATAATGCACAAGTATGCGCGCCGCCTTACTGGCGCGGGAAAGGCAACGCAGATCGTTCAGCCTTGGATGTTCGGGCACACCGAGCAAAAGGCAACAGGGCTTTGGCTCAAGGGGCTTATGCCTCTGCGTGAGACAAACAACGTGCGCACCGAAATGATGGCGTTGCCGATCAACGAGCGCCAACGTCTGCACTACCTTCCGCCGTCTGCTGACCGCTGGAAGCTGCGGAGCACCACATACCAAGGCATTGCCGACGCTATGGCGATGCAGTGGGGCGGGCGCGTTTCAAACGTGAGGTGCATAGCATGACACAGACACAACAAATCCTCGCCGCACTAAAAGCAGGACGCCGCCTCACCCCGATTGACGCGCTGCGGGACTTCTCGTGCTTTCGCCTTGGCGCACGCATCTATGACCTAAAGCAATCGGGCCACGGGATTACTAAGACGATGGTTGAGACGGACAGCGGCGCGATGGTTGCCTGCTATTCACTCAACGCCAAATCATAAACGGGGCCAGCGCATCACCGCCAGCCCCATCACAACGCGAAAGGAACTCGCACCATGACTAACGAGAATAAAACACCAAAGGACGAAGCTACACAAGAGGCCGCTCCGGCACACAAGAGCATCGCCGCTGCAATCGCATCCGCAGTGCGGGAGGTTCGCGTAATCGGGAAAAGCGACCGCAATAAATTTGACGGTTACGACTTCGCAGGTATAGACAAGTTTTTGACACTTGTTAACCCGATATGCGGGCGCAACGGGCTTTTCCCGATTGTGTCACAGCGAGAGGTTGAGTTTTACGAGAACGTAAACAGCAAGGGCGGCAAGTCTGTATGGGCGCGGTTCTTTTACGATGTTACGATGCACCACGAAAGCGGCGAAACGCTTGGCCCGGTCAACATGATGGTAGCAGTGCCGATGAACGGAGCGCAATCTAGCGGGTCAGCGCAAAGCTATGCTCTAAAGCAATTCTTCCGCGCCATGCTGATGATCCCGACAGGCGACAAAGACGATGCTGACCTTAATGCCACTGAGCAACATCAAGAGCCTAAGTTTGACGCCGCCGCTGCAACGAAGCGCATCAAGGGCAAGCTGGCCTTGTCCGAAACACTGGACGATCTGAAGGACAGATGGACGCAAGAACGCGACACTATTGCCGAGGTGAAGGCCGCAAGCGCCGATATGTTCGCAGAGATTGAGGCCGCGAAGAACAAGCGCCGCGATGCAATCCAAGCTGTTGCCGCATCCGTGTCCGACGATCTGGACGGCGATGCCATTCCGTATGATGGGGCAAACTAATGATCGATACAAACACCCGCGCAGTCATCGGCGATAATCTCTCGCCAGATCCGATTGACACCATCACAGCGGTTTATACGACCGACCGCGAAGAGGCGGAAAACTGGACGGACGGCGCACCCGTTGAGAACGAAGCGCAAATGAAGGAGGTGGACGCCCTTCGAGGCACCATGCGCCAATGGCGTCTTGATCTGGAAAAGGGCCAGAAGGACGCGACCAAGCCGCTCAACGATATTCTGGTGGCCGAGCGCAACCGCTGGAAACCAGAAATAGAAGATGCACGGCGCATTGAGGGATGCCTGGTTGCGACTGTTGACGTGTTCAAGCGCAAGCTGGCTGCTGAAAAAGCCGCTTCCGAGAAGGCCGCATGGGAGGAAACCAACCGCCTGCGCCGTGAGGCTGAGGAAAAGTCGCGCAAGGCTGATGCTTCTAACCTTGAGGCGCAACGTGAGGCTCAGGCGGCACAGCAGGCGGCGCTGGACGCAGAGAAGGCTGCGCGGGATGCAAAGGCCGATAACGTCAAAGGGATGCGCAAGGTTACGCGGTATGAGATCGAGGACCACAAGAAGGCGTTGCATTGGATTGCTGCGCAGGACCGCGATGCTATGACCGCGTTTATCGAGGACTATGTGAAGCGCAACCACAAGGCAAAGACCATCGACGGCGTGCGCGTCTGGGATGATCGGGAGGCATATTGATGAAACCCTATCGCGCAGTCACTAAGGAACACGCAGAACGGCTGGCACAAATGCTAGTCGGCCTGCCGTTGCCCTTCTCGCTGACCATTGGCGATGGTGACGCGCGGTCCCTTTCTCAGAACGCCTTGCTGCATAAGTGGTTTGGCGAGGTGGCGCGGCACTTCGGAGACATGACGGCCGCACAGATCAAGGGCCAGTGCCATCACAAGCACGGCCTGCCGATCAAGCGCAGGAATGAGCAGTTTGCATGGGTTTGGAAGCAGACGGGCGAAAAACTGACCTATGACCAGCAATGCAAATACCTCGCCAGCGGCACGCTCAACATATCCAGCGGCATGACGGTGAAGGAATTGACGGAGTACATGGACGCGATGAAAATTGACTATGCGGAGCAGGGTGTTTTCCTGACAGATCCAGAACTTCGCGGAATGGAGCAAAGATGAAAAAGATAACTAAACGTGAAATTTGCCTTGGCGTGCCTGACCGTTGGGCGGCGGCTTATAAGGGTTATAATGATGAACGCAAATCTAAGATCACATCTGACCTTATGGCCCTTACCGTGTCTCAACTAACGCCTGAAATAATCGCAAAAACTATCGGGAATGATTCGTGGACAAGGATTGAATGCAGAGAGTGCGAATCCGATTGTAACGAGGTTGTTTTGATGGCTGATACTTTATTCTGTGGCAAATGTTTGTCTAAGGCTTCTGCGCTGGTCCCGACATGAAGCGCACCAGCTTTACCAGCACCCGCAAGCCAATGAAGCGCAAGGCCAGCAAGCCACGCACCCGCAAGAGCGCCACAGGGCCGCTAGAAGACGCCGTGTACTTCTCTGGCGTCAAGTCCCTGCCGTGCTGCTGTTGCGGCGCTGCTGGGCCGTCTGACGGCCATCATTGCATGGACAGGCCACCCGCTGACATGTCAGTGTATCGCTACTTTGGCGGCATTGCTGACAGATCGGCAGACTTCGACGCCATACCGCTGTGCAGGGAGTGCCATGATCTATTCCATCGCAACCACGGCGAATACACGCGGCGGTACGGGCCGGACTACCAACACATACCAGCGACCCGCGCGGCGCTGTCACATATGGAGATTGAGTTTTGAAATATGCCGCAAAAGTTGATAGCAACCAAAAAGAAATTATAACCATATTCAAATCTTACGGGATAACAGTTCAAGATCTTAGCGCGGTTGGCAAGAAAGGCGTTCCTGATCTTATTGTGTCTCGAAGCGGGTATACCTTCCCCGTTGAAGTTATTGGGCCAGAGAAGCTAAAGCGGTTTCCGCCAGACGGAAGAACGGAGGGTCAAGTAGAATGGCATGAGGCTTGGGGAGGGTACGTTTATACGGTCAAAGACATTGATGAGGCGACACAGCTTGCAAAGTGGATGCGCGGCTTGCCAACTTTCGCCCCGTGTATTTTTGCAGAGGGGCCAAAGCCATGACTATGACCACAGCCACCCGCGCCTGCATTGTGCGCGAGCAGATCGCCGCCGGATATGGCGTTGAGGATATTGCGGTCATGTACCGGATACCGCTTTCTGGGGTTCGCTATGAGTTGCAGGAATTGCGCGCATCGGGCCAGCTTGCGCATATGTTCCCGCGTAAGATTGCTGGGGAATGAAAAAGCCCTGCCGGATAACTCACGGCAGGGCTTGAAGTTTACCTCGGGAGGAGGTAGAGTAGCGGTGTCAAGACGCTGTGCCATATGTATCATACCGCGCAATAATGCGCAAGGCACGGCCCACACATGAAGGGCTAAAAATGAAATCAAAATTCCAAATATTTAGGTTGAGGCAATGAGCATTGTCCACATACCGTTCTATCCGTCTGATTGGCTAGCTGGCACTGCCGCGCTGTCTGATGCTGAGAAAGGCGTCTACATTACCCTGATTTCTCGCATGTATGAAATGGCTGGGCCAATAGAACGCGACGACGATAGGCTGTATCGCGTGTGCGGCTCCAAGTCCAAGGCATCCTTTGTGAAGGCGCTAAATTACCTAATTTCAGAGGGCAAAATCATTGTGACAAAAGATGGTTTGTTTAACGAAAAGGCGTCAAAAGTCATCGAACAAACGACCGAAAAGTCATCGAAAGCCAAGGCAGCGGCTCAATCACGATGGGACAGAAAGCCTAGCAAAAACAAGGATAGTGTTGATGCGGACGCATTGCCCAAGCATATGCACCAGCAATGCCAGCCAGAACCAGAGCTAGAGTTAAAGAAAGAGAGTACTAACGTACTCTTGAAATCTGCGCCCCCTGCCATTGATGAAATCGCAAAGGCTGTATCGGCATACAACGCCACGGCGGCAAGGGTGGGCTGGCCTTCTGTGCAAAAGCTAACACCAGCGCGGCGCGCGGCGGTTCGGGGTAGGCTCAAGGACGCAGGCGGTGCCGAGGGCTGGGAGGTCGCATTGGCCAAAGCCGAGGCATCGCCATTCCTCCGAGGTGAGCGCGGCGGGTTTAGCTGCACCTTTGACTTTCTAAGCAAACAAGCAAATTTCACGAAATTGATGGAAGGTAATTACGATGAACGAGATAACAGCAAGGCCAGCGATACCCGCGCCCACGCCACAACTAACGCGATCAATGTCGCGGGACGAGCAAGACGCGCACCGAGCGCGGATAGCTTTTGACGTTGAGGTAATTCTTGACGGATACTGGAAGGACCGCCCGCCGGAGAATGTAAAGGCTGGCATCCTCGCAGACTGGGCCGACACGCTGGAGGACTGGACGCAAGAGCAGATCTTATATGCCCTGCGAAAGTGGCGGAATGAGAATCCAAGCCGGAAGCCAAACCCAAGCCACATTCTAGGCATCTTAAAGATGATGCGCGGCAAGGCTGAGGTGAAGCGCAACCCGCCTGCACCAGCACCGCAGATTGAGCGCCAGCGTGCCACGAAAACTGAGGCGGCGGCAATCATGGAAAACGCAGGCTTTGCACCAAAACGATTTGCCACAAAACCGATCAATTCAAACAGCGAGGAATAGCAGCATGAAACACAGTCGATATACGCGGCTTCTCGCAGGGGTGACAGCTCAAGTAGCCAAGGCCACGAATGAAGCTGCTGACATGATCGAGATAGACGATGATAATCATGTTGATGCGAAGTCAGTGATGCGCGTAGCCAATGAAATACGAGAGCGGCTTCTTTGGATTGAGCGTGAAGCCACAAAAGCCAACCCCACAGACACACCCAAGGAGACAGACACATGAGCGACACACAGACAAAGGACGCCAGCTATTCGGTAACGGCGGGCGAATTGCGCGCCTTCGTGGATCGGATCGAGCGGCTTGCAAGCGAAAAACAGGACATCGCAGAGCAATCCAAGGAAGTTTATGCCGAGTGCAAATCACGCGGATATGACACCGCCGTAGTGCGCAAGGTTATTGCCCGCCGGAAGCGTGAGGCCGACGACTTGGCTGAAGAGGCTGCGGTTTTGGAAATGTACGAGCAAGCATTGAACGGGGGCAAGTGATATGAAAATCATTACAATCGCAGGCAACATCGGCAAGGATGCTGAGATCCGCACAGCAGGCCAAAATAAGGTCACGGGCTGGACGGTGGCCGTTGATGACGGATACGGCGACAACAAGCGCACACTCTGGTTTGATTGCAACTGGTGGGGCGGTCGCGGTGAAAAGGTTGCGCAGTACATCCGCAAGGGCGAAAAAATCACGGTATCCGGTGAAATGTCCACGCGGGAGCATGAGGGCAAAACCTATCTGACCGTCAACGTTAATGACGTGAAGCTGCAAGGCGGCAATTCAGTTGGTGGATCTTCTCAGCAATCCGGCGGCAACCATGACGCGCCGGAGGAAGGCGGCGGCAATCCAAACAGCAACCGTGATTTAGGTGATGAAATACCCTTCCTCATGGAATGGCGCATCTGATGGAAACGTGGGCCGAAATAAAAGACCGACATGCACTGGAGAAGGCCGAGGCGGTAGCGTCATTGCGTGACGCTGGCCTGACCCAAACGCAGGCGGCTCAAAAGCTGGGCATCCCGCTAGGCCACCTCAACAGCTTCATCGCCCGCAACGGCATCCCGTGGACGCCAGCAAAGCAGGGCAAGAGCCAATAAATCGTTGCAATGTTGGTGGAAAATATCCAATATAACCAAGCGCGGCTAGGTGATGTTTGATCGACTTACGCCGAACACCGACCCTCCCATCGGTTGCCGCGCGCATTTTCAGGGACAGTGACAGGAGATCACACAATGACAGATCAACTCACCACGCTACACGCGCTGAACGTCAAATACGGCGATGTTGTGCATTTTGACATTGACGGAAAAACCGGAAAATACACCATTGGAAGACCTTATAAGGTTTCAGACTTAAACGCACATGCCAGAATATGGCGCATCGTTTCCCGCGCATCCGACACCCCCACAATCTGGGCAGACATGACGCCGGAGGAAAAGGGCGCGCTGTTGCTGGCGCAGTTTGAGCACAAACCTATTGAGATGTTTGCAGACGGCCCTTGGCAGGTATGTACTCCCTCATGGCGCGATGACCGTGCCTATCGCATCAAGCCGGAACCAAAGCGCGAGACGGTGAAGCTTTATGGAAGGAATCATTGCTTTGAATTTAAGCACAACCCCAACAATACAGACACCCACAGCATCACCTTCGAAACCATCGACGGGGAACCTGATTGCGGCACCATCCGCATGGAGCGCCTGACATGACGGTAAACCGCTGGCACGCAAACTCCGACCCACGCCTACGTGACGCTGGAGACACCATCGACGAGCACCAGCGCCGGGTTACAACGCTGTGCCTGTCGCTTGCCGATCATATGGGCCACCCGCTATTCGGCAGTGACCTGCCCTTCGCAGCAGCGAACCACGATGAGGCCGAGCGGATCTTGGGCGATATGCCAGCACCAGCAAAGGCGCGCTTTCCGGCACTGGCAGCAGCATACGAGACAGCCGAGCGCGTTGTACTGGCCGAAATGGGCCTGACGTGGACGATCACAGCCAAGGAGCAGCAGATGCTGCACCTTTGTGATCGCCTGGACGCGTACCAATTCGCCATGAGCCGTGGCGTAACAGGGCAGGAATGGGACGAGGCGCGCACAATGCTGCACGTCATGTCCGACAAGTTCAAAGCGCAGGAATGGGTCGCGGCGCAGATGGAGGCTGGTTTGCAACTTAACTCATAACTTTGCAACTTTGCACTTTTATCATCTGCGTTACGTGATACTAAAATACTGTGGATAGGGTAGCCCCCGAAAAGCTGGACTTTCCCCCCGGCCTGCCACGGTTTCACAAGGGGAGCGCGAAAGGAAAACGCGATGAGTTTACAAGAATACCGCGACTTCATAGCAGGCAAGGCGACGATCCATCAAAAGCATGGAATGGTGCCGATGGATATGAATGGCGCAATGAAATTGCACCAAACCAAGGCAGTCGAGTTTGCCCTAGACGCTGGCAAGGCTGCACACTTCCTTGATACTGGTCTGGGCAAGTCGTTCTGTGAATTGGAATGGGCGCGGCAAGTAAGCGAGGAAACTGGCAAGCCTGTTTTGATCCTGACCCCGCTGGCCGTTGCTGGACAGATGATCCGCGAAGGCCGTAAGTTTGGCATCGACGCGCGCCAAATTCGTGAGCCGGAAGAAGTCGGCGCAGGCATCATGGTGGCAAACTATGAGCGCCTCCCTAAGTTGGACGCATCTGTTTTTGGTGGCATTGTTCTGGACGAAAGCAGCATACTGAAATCCTTTGCAGGCCGCACTCGAAACATGCTTATGGATGTTTTCAAAGATGTGCATTTCAAGCTGGCAGCTACAGCAACGCCAAGCCCAAACGATCACACGGAGTTGGGCAATCATGCGGAGTTTCTGGGCGTCATGCGACAGCAGGAAATGCTGTCTAAGTGGTTTATCAACGATACCAGCACGGCAAGCCAAGACTGGCGTTTGAAAGGTCACGCTGCCGAGGACTTCTGGTCATGGGTTGCAAGCTGGAGCCGTTGCGCAACATTGCCAAGCGACCTTGGCGGCGACGATACTGGATACGTTTTGCCAGAGATTGATCGTAAACTGCACCAGGTGCAGGCGGATCGGAGCGTAGATGCTGAACAAGACATGCTGTTTCGTATTCCCGAATTGAGCGCGACTAGCTTTCATAAGGAAAAGCGGCTGACATTGCATGCGAGGTGTGAGCGCGCCGCAGAACTGGCCAGCCACGACAAGTCTGTGACTGTATGGTGCGAGACAAACGAAGAAAGCACACTTCTCACAAGCATGATTGACGGGGCCATAGAGGTCAGAGGCGACCAAAAGCCGGAAGAAAAAGAGCGCCGCTTGCTTGGTTTTGCAGACGGTGAATACCGCGCAATCGTAACCAAGCCAAAGTTGGCAGGTTTTGGCGTCAACTGGCAGCACTGTGCGCACGCTGTTTTTGCTTCGATCAGCTTTTCATATGAGCAGCACTATCAGGCTGTGCGTAGGTCTCATCGTTTTGGTCAAACGGAGCAGGTTCGCAATGACATTGTGATTGCAGATACTGAGGCCGCAATATGGCGGGCCGTTCATGGAAAAGCTGAAAAGCATGAGGAAATGAAGAGGCGCATGAGTTCCGCAATGAAGCGCGCGCAGTCAGACACAAAGATAAACGTAAAATACGAACGGGCGCTGGACTTGGCGTTTCCGGAATGGATCAAAGGGGAAGTAGCATGACAAAGAAACAACCAGAGTACCAAGGCGATGGATGGGCGCTGCACAATTCAGACTGCATCGAGGGCATGCATGCCATGCCAGAAAACAGCGTAGACTGCGCGATATTCTCGCCGCCATTTGGTGACTTGTTCGTCTACTCAGACAGCGAGCGAGACCTCGGAAACGCTGGCACTGGTCAGAAATTCATTAATCAGTATAAGTTTTTTGCAGAAGCGTTGACGCGGGTTCTTCGTCCAGGTCGCATCGCTTGCGTTCATTGCACAGACCTACCAATGCGTAAGGGCAGGGATGGGGCCATAGGGCTGCAAGACTTTTCAGGCGATCTTGTACGGGCGCATACGGCGGCTGGTTTGGTGTATCATGGCAGGGCAACAATCTGGAAAGATCCAGTTGTCGAAATGCAGCGGACGAAGGCTCTTGGTTTGCTCTACAAGCAGATCCGCAAGGACAGCGCGATGAACCGCGTAGGGATGCCTGATTACATGCTTTTCTTTCGCAAGGATGCTGTAAACGAACGGCCCATTGAACACGCGGCACCGCAGACAAAAGAGGCGGTTGAGATTGCGCGAGAATGGCTTGATCAACTGACACGCGAAGGGCTTTGCGCAGGGACGCCACCCGATGATGTTCTTGCCGAATTGGTGAAAGATGCAGAGTTCGATGTGATGGAATGGCAGCGTCTTGCGTCGCCTGTCTGGATGGATATTCAGCAAGGCAATGTTTTGCGCAGTTTTAGAAAAGCCAAAGGCGCTAACGATGAAAAGCACGTCTGCCCATTGCAGCTTGATGTTATCCGCCGTTGCTTGCGACTGTATTCACGCCCCGGCGATGTTGTTATGGACCCTTTCAATGGGATCGGCAGCACGGGGTATGAGGCACTAAAAGCCCGCCGCAAGTATATCGGATTTGAGTTGAAGCGTGAGTACGCAGAACAGGCAAACCTTAACTTGCAAGACGCTTCACAAAGTGGCGCTGATCTGTTTGCAGCGCAGTAACAGAACAATTAGCTGAATCGTAAATGGCATATAGCAATTTTTGCACGGGTGTCGGAACCAGCCTAAAGTGATTTAGCTTATTGCCCCAGATGCGGATACCCAAGACACGAAGCATCTGGGGATTGTTTGGAGAACACTAATGACCCACCACGCACCAATCGTCGCCGCACACAAAGGCAAGGGCTACACAGAGCGCCAGTACGCCGCTGCAATGCAACTTATGTGCTACTCGGAAGGCCATATCAGCAGGCCGCGCGGGCCAGTCACCACGCCGCCAGGTAAGGTAATGCCTGACGATATAAGCCCCGCCATCATCGACGTGCTATCCGGCGAGATGACAGCAGCCGAAATTGCCCGCGCGGCCGGTGAAAAGCTGGGCCGCAACGTATGGCCGCAAGGCGTGCGGGATCGACTGGAAGGCAAGCTATCCACGCTCGTAGAAAAGCGGTCCCGTCACTCACGTGGGGCGCTGTGGCGGCTCAAGGGCGTTAAGGTGGGGCTATGATGACGTGGAAAGAGCACCTTGCGCACCAATCTGCGGAGAAAAAGCGTTTGCGCGATGAATGGGTAAACCAAGCTGCGGCCCTAAAAATGGGCGTAACTCCTGCCGCGCGCCATCTGGGAATAAAACCGCAAAAACTACAAAACGAATTTAGCGCACGCGGCATAAAAACAAAACCATCGGCCCGCACTTTTGTCGTGGCCCCCATCAAGGTTCCAAAGGCGTCAACAGCACGGCAGCGCAAAATCGCGGCCATGGTGGCAAAGGGCTATCCGAAGAACGTAGCGGAGCAAAAAGCGGGGATGCGGGGATGAACAACATCACCAGCATCACCAGCCACATGGGTAAAACTGAGGCATCGCTACGCGCTGACGTGGTGCAGTTCTTGGAGTTGTGGCTGGAGAAGGCCCGCGCGGGCGAAATCATCGCGGCAACCGTCATAGCCGAGACAATAGACGGCAGGCCCATGACAGGCTACACTGCAGCCGCGCCTTCGTTTCAGACCATCGGCGTTCTGGAGGTTATGAAGCTAGACATGCTGGACACAATGGCGGAGGATCAGGTATGAGCAGCAAGGCACAAGCGCGGCGCAAAAAGAAGGCCGCACAGGGGCAGCAATCACCGCAGGCGTCAACCACACCAGAGGCAGCACCCACGGCAACCAGTGCGCGGGAAACTACACGCCCCACGCCCGAACGTATGGCGCACGGCAAATGGATCAGGCCGCAAGGTGCCGACAAGCGGTCACAGCCAATGGTGGACACAGCGAACGACATGATCGGCAGGCTATACCAGCAGGGCCAGCTAACGGCATCACAGGAGCAAAGCGCGCGTACATTCCATGAGTTGTGGGCGGCGTATCGGTCAGAGCTTGGCGTCTCAGAATATCGCTCATGCTTGGCGGGTGGAGTAGGGGCGCATGACGAAAGCGACGGCAGGCCCGAAGTCTACGCAGCATGGTATGGCCTATGCGACAAGATCGGGCGCGTATCCGTGGCGGCAATCAAGATGCACGTCGAGCGCGGGGCCGACGAAAAGCCCATCAACCTGCCCGCGTTGAAATCGGCGCTTGACAGGGTTGCAGAATAAAAATTCGGTTGACGCGACTGCGTAAGTATGCAATTTTGAGACCAATATAATTCCGTCTTGTAGAAATGCAGGGCGGATTTTGCTTTAATGACGCTTTCATGCGGTGCATCACGTCCGGCTAATAACCGGTAGGAGTAGGGTCGCGGCCTACCTGATGCACCCCATGAGCGCGGCGACATAACGAAGCGGGCGATGTAAGGCTTTCGGTAGCGCCTCTTATGTGAGGAGTGAGATTAACCCGCCCGCGCTCAACCCACACATCCAGCCTCTCCACACGGCGAACCCCCACAGCCGATATTGCTATCAATGGGCGCAAGTCTCAACGCTGGGGGTGGGTTCGTTTTATCACGGCGAATTGGTGGCGCGGGGAATGATAAAAAATCAAAGGAAATCATAGCATGGCACGAGGTGGCAAGCGTGATGGCGCGGGCCGCAAGCCCGGCGCTGTGAATAAAGCAACGCAAGAGCAGCGAGAGGCGGTTATTGAAAGCGGGCTTACGCCGCTGGATTATCTGCTGTCTGTGATGCGTGATGAAGATGCAGACCGTTCCGAAAGGGTAGACGCAGCCCACAAGGCCGCTCCTTACGTTCACTCCAAGCTGGCAACGGTGGATCACAAGTCAACAGACGGCAGCATGTCACCGCCTGTCACGGTATATCAGCTTCCAGACAATGGCCGCAGTAACGACAATTAAGCCGCAGGAGGGGCCGCAAGAGCGGTTCTTAGCCAGCGGTGCAGACATAGCCATTTACGGGGGCAGCGCAGGAGGCGGCAAGACATGGGCCTTGCTGCTAGAGCCGTTACGACACGTTGAAAATAAAGATTTTGGCGCGGTATTCTTTCGCCGCTCTATGGTGCAGGTAAAAAATGAAGGCGGTTTGTGGGACGAGAGCGCGAAGCTATACCCGATCATCGCTGCCGACCCTAAAGAGCATAACGCCACATGGGCCTTTCCTTCCGGCGCTAACATATCGTTTGCGCATCTGGAACACGACAAGACGCGGTTCAACTGGCAAGGCTCGCAGATCCCGCTGATCTGTTTTGATGAGTTGACGCATTTTAGCGAAACGCAATTCTGGTACATGCTTTCGCGCAACCGTTCGATGTGTGGCGTGAAGCCGTATATCAGGGCAACGTGCAACCCCGACGCAGATAGTTGGGTTGCATCGTTCATATCATGGTGGATTGACCAAGAAACGGGCCTTGCCATTCCTGAGAGGTCCGGTGTTCTTCGTTGGTTCGTTCGGGTCGGCGATACGATCATATGGGGCAATGGACCTGATGATTTGACGCAATACACAATGCCGGATGAAAACGGCGACCCTCAGCCAATTCCGGCAAAGTCAGTCACGTTCGTCTCGGCCAGCCTAACAGACAACAAGGCGCTGATGGCTGCGGACCCAAGCTACATGGCTTCTTTGCTGGCACTGCCCACGGTAGAGCGTGAGCGCCTGTTAGGCGGCAACTGGAAAATCAGACCAGCGGCGGGCCTATACTTCCAGCGCCATTGGACGCAGATCGTTGATGCTGTTCCGTCTGATATGCGCATTGTGCGAGGGTGGGACCTGGCAGGGACGCCAAAGATTGAAAGCAATGATCCAGACTGGACTTGCGGCACAAAGATGGGCGTGACGCCAGATGGACGTTACTTCGTCCTAGATCACGTTTATGACCGCAAGGGGCCGATGGAAGTGGAGCGCCTTGTGAAAGGCACCGCAGAGCAAGACGGAAAAGATGTGGCGATTGATATGCCGCAAGACCCCGGCCAATCTGGCAAGGCGCAAGTGGCGACCTACAGCAAGCTGTTGGCTGGGTATAATTGCCGCTTTGCCCCTGTGACGGGCAGCAAGGTTACAAGGTTTTCGGGATTCTCCGCACAAGCCGAGGCAGGAAACGTGTTTGTCTTGCGCGGCAAGTGGAATGATAGGTGGCTTTCTGAGTTGGAAAACTTCCCGCCCGAAACCGGGCATGATGACGACGCAGACAGCACAGCGCAGGCTTTCAACTTCTTAGCCAACAAGCGTCAACCGAAAACAACAACAACAACGGTCAAAGGATTATACTGAATGGCCGTTAATTCGCTGCACCCACAAATCACGCGCCAAGTGCTGGACGATTGGCGGCTGTGCTATGACGCCTATCAAGGCGAGGGCGACGTGAAGCAACGCGGCACAACTTACCTACCCATGCCGTCAGGATACACGACGCACGGAGACAACGGCATCGCGGCCTATGCGGCATACAAGATGCGCGCTCAGTTCCCCGAGGTTCTGGCAACCAGCGTTGGCGCTATGGTTGGCATCATTCATGGCGAGGAAATCGCGGTCGAATTGCCCGGCAACATGGAATATCTGTTCGAGGACGTGGACGGCGAAGGCATTACGCTAAACGACTTTCACAAGAACATCACGCGCAACTTGCTGGTGTCGGGACGCTACGGCGTGCTTGCAGATGCACCGGAGGGCGGCGGTGATCCATTCCTCGCAGGCTATCGCGGCGACACGATTATCAACTGGGACGTTGGGTTCTTCGTGCTGAATGAAAGCGAGGCTGTTCGGGATGGTTTCGTATGGGCGCAGCAAGAGAAATACCGCGTTTTGCAGCTTCTCGATGGCGTTTACACCGCGACTTTGCACAAGTCAGATGGCGAGACGGACGTAACTCCGACGCGACTTGGCGGAGGCGCACTCAACGCGATCCCGTTTGCCGTAGCGTCTGCAAAAGACATGGGGCCGGATATGGAAGCCCCACCGATGATCGGCATCGCTCGCGCGGCTTTATCCATGTACCAGCTTTCAGCAGACTACCGCCTGCAGCTTTACATGAGCGGGCAGGAAACGCTTGTCGCAATCAACGGGCCAGCACCTACCGCCGTTGGCGCTGGCGTGGTTCACGAAATGCTAGGCGATGAAAATTTAACGCCGGATCTGAAATATGTATCGCCAACATGCGCAGGCATTCAAGCGCACCTTGAGGCAATCCAAGATAATCGGACAATCGCCATTCAAGCGGGCGCGCGTCTGTTTGAGCAATCGGGGCAGGCCAATGAATCCGGCACCGCGCGCAAGATGCGGTTTCGCTCAGAGACGGCCAACCTAAAGACGGTGGCGCAATCATCCTGCTCATTGCTAGAGGCGTCACTGCGCAACATCGCGCGGATGCTGGGGCAGTCGGATGCGGTAATCGAGGCCATCACGGTAACGCCGCCGAAGGACTTGCTGGACGCCACGCTCACGCCACAAGAGGCCGTTGCGCTGTTCGCGCTGGTCGAAAGCGGCGGGCTTGCACAAGAGACATATTACGAGCGCATTCAGGCGGGCGGAATTGCCAGCCAAGAACGCACGTTTGATGAAGAATACGCTCTCATTGAGGGCGGCGATATTCGGGCTGACAGCCTGTAATCACCGTGGCGATGCCACACCCATAATCTAAAGGAATTAAGCCGATGGCTTTGCAAACTGTTCTCGACACTCTCGACGGCATTGATGATGCTGTTAAGCCCTTCTACACCGAAACAGACGGCAAGTTCATCTTGCAGGTGTCCGGCGTAGATAATCACCCCGATGTTGCCAATCTCAAATCAGCATATGAGCGCACGAAGGCCGACCGCGATGCGGCACGTTCCGAGCGCGATGCGGCCAAGGCACTCGCCAAGGAGTTCCCCGAAGATTTTGACGCTGAAAAGTGGGCAAAACTCAAAGACGGGAAAGCTGACGAGGCCGCGCTCATCAAGCTGCGCCAGACACTCGAAGCCGAACGCGACGAGTACAAAGGCAAGTACGAAGCCGAGCAAGGCCGCGCGCTTAAAAACGCACTCGACCGTGATCTGACAGACGCGCTCAACGGCGCAGGCGTCACAAACACGTCATTTGCAAAAGCGGCGCGCACAATGCTGGCAGGCGATGTGAAGATTGGCGACGATGGCAAGCCCTTCGTGGATACCGACATGGGGCCGCTGGCCTTGGTCGATCACGTTAAGCGATGGGCCGCTGGTGAAGGCAAGGACTTTGTGACCCCAGCTTCAGGCGGCGGCGCAACGGGTGGCAAGAACGGCAACGCCCCAGCTAATGCGGAGACATTCGCAAAGATGGGCGACAAAGAGCGCACGGCTCTATTCCACAGCGACCCCGAAACATTCCGGCAATTAGCTGGCACATAATCTCGAAAGGAAAGCCTCATGGCTACCACACAAATCTCTGATGTATATGTCCCCGAGGTCTATTCCTCGTACACAGCCGTAAACGGCCCTGAAAAGACTGTTTTCTTTGACAGCGGTATCGCAGTTGCAAACCCTGCCCTTGCTGGCATGTTCTCCGATGGCGGGCGCATTGCTGAACTGCCGTTCTGGAAGGATCTGGACGCATCCGATGAGCCGAACTACGGCACCGACGATCCAACCGATATTGCCGTGCCTGCGAAGGTCACGACAGGCACGCAGGTTGCACGCATGGCCAGCCTTAACCAAGGCTATTCGTCTGCGGACATGACAGGCGAACTTGCCGGGTCTGATCCCATGCAACAGGTTCGCAATCGCTTCGGCACTTATTGGATGCGCCAGTGGCAGCGCCGCACGATTGCATCGCTGCAAGGCGTCATTGCAGACAACATCGCAAACGACGGCGGCGATATGGTCAACAACGTGGCGGGCGCTACCAATGCAGATGTTGCCGAAGGCACGCTGTTCGGTCGCGGCGTGTTCACGGCAGCGGCGTTTACGTCTGGCGACCACTATGACGATTACGCGGTGTTTGCCGTGCATTCGGTTGTTGCCAAGCGCATCGTGGACAACGACGATATCGAGTTTCTGGCTGACAGTACGGGCGCACTCACGATCCCGTCATTCCTTGGACGTCGCCTCGTGATTGACGACAGCCTGCCCATGACAGCCGCAGCAGGCACGGGCGGCACCGATGCAGCCGCGACCTACACCAGCTACCTGTTCGGCACTGGCCTGATCGGCTATGGCGAGCGCAGCCCGAAGGTTCCGGTGGAACTGGACCGCGAAGCGGCTCAGGGCAATGGCGCAGGCGTTGAAACGCTCTGGGAGCGCAAGTCGTGGGTGATCCATCCGTTCGGCACCGCGTTTACCAACACCACGCTGACGGACGGTAACGCCACGCTGGCGCAGCTTCGTTTAGCAGCAAACTGGGACCGCGTGATCGAACGTAAGCTCGTGCCATTGGCGGCGATCGTCACAAACGGCTGATTTTTGAAGCGGGGCGGCATTGTTCGCCCCGTCACAAAGCACAGCGGAGAATTAATATGAACATCAAGCAACAGCTAGACATTCAGGCGCGGTATAACGCGCAGGCAGTGGGCGCACCAGCACCAGCGCAACCCAAAGCGTTCACGCCGGAAACGGTTGACGCCATGGGCAAGAGCGACCTGCGCGATCTTGGCGAAGCCCATGGCATTGAGTTCCCCAAGGGAACGAACATTCAGGACATGCGAGGGATGGTCAAAGCGGCCATTTTCACGGGCATTTAATGACTGTTATTGTGGTCAGGGACGGCGTCATGTGCTGCGATACGCAAGTATCCGGCGATAACGTATATTGCGGCGAAATCCGCAAGTGGACAGCGGTCCATCCTGACATAGGCGGCGGCTTTGCTGGATTTTCGGGCGGGCTTGGCGAAGCGTCATCGGCGTTGAAAGCAATGGCTGATCGACATGCAAGCGGGTTTTCCGTAGATGCCGGATTATGGCTAAAAGCAGACGGCACGGTCTGCGAGAAGTACGGCGAAAGCGACTGGTTTGAATACCAAGCCCCATTCTATGCGATTGGGTCGGGCCAGCATATAGCCTTTGGTGCGCTGCACATGGGCGCGACCGCCGCCGAGGCAGTAAGCGCCGCCATTGCACTTTCCAGCGGATGCGGCGGGCGTGCAGAGAGTGTGGAGATAGACCATAATGGCTGACCTTGCATCATTCCGCGCATACGCCCTTGCAAGGGGCGACAGCGCGCCGACAGCAACAGCGGATGTAGGTGCAGAGGCGGCGCTTGTGCGGGCTGGTGACTACATCTCTGCGGAGTATGTGGC
>Ga0306865_1000149_pt1 | contig 38116 bp, 31 predicted proteins | sample AntRauTorckE5431_FD_190441 | JGI IMG/M metagenome (GOLD analysis project Ga0306865, IMG submission 190441) | Saline lake microbial communities from Rauer Islands, Antarctica - Metagenome Torckler E5 #431 (v2) (version 2) | ecosystem: Environmental > Aquatic > Non-marine Saline and Alkaline >... | reverse complement strand
TTATATATTTTTAATTATGTCAAGATATTAGATCTCATATTTAATATGAGATTACAACTTAAGGTGGTTATAGCAACGGGGCTCACCTCTTCCCATTCCGAACAGAGCAGTTAAGCCCGTTAGCGCCGATGGTACTACATACCGTGGAAGAGTAGGTCGCCGCCTTCCTTTACATTAAACCCTTCATTACTTTACGTAATGAAGGGTTTTTTAGTTTATATAATTTTTTTACCTAAAACAATAAGGCATTATTCACCCTCATCAAGCAATTGAAACCAAATCATTATACATGTAAAGGTCAATGCTTTACTTTATGTAAGGCTAGTATGCTGCTGATTTGCTTTATATATTATAACAAGTAATAATTATCGGGTCTAAATGCATTTTAATTTTAATGAGTTTATTCAACTAGGCTGGTTTTCCTTCACCAATTTAGTATTTTAGCTTTAAAAACTTGTGGCTAAATCTAAGTCTCCAAAGACGACCCCATTGATGAAACAATACAATACCATTAAGGACAAATATCCTGATGCTATGTTATTGTTTAGAGTTGGTGATTTTTATGAAACTTTTGGTGAAGATGCCGTAGCTGCTTCCCGTATCCTTAATATTATCCTCACCAATCGGAATAATGGTGGAGAACGGTCTGAACTTGCTGGTTTTCCTCATCACTCACTTAATACTTATCTTCCGAAACTTGTCAAAGCTGGTTTAAGAGTAGCTATCTGTGATCAATTGGAAGATCCCAAGCAAACGAAAACTATTGTCAAGCGAGGAGTCACAGAATTAATCACGCCTGGTGTTTCCTTTAATGATGATGTGTTATCGCGTAATGACAATAATTTTCTTTGTTCTATTTTTTTAGGTTCAAAAAATAACTTTGGGATTTCCTTTTTAGATGTATCAACCGGGGAGTTTCTGGTATCCGAAGGTAGTCTCGAAGATGTTGATAAATTAATTCAAAACTTCTCCCCAAGTGAAGTCTTAATCTCAAAAAAGCAAAAGACATTATTGGCTGAGCAATTAGGAAGCCAATTGCCCTATTTTTATTTAGAAGATTGGGTGTTTAAATTTGATTTTTCAAATAATTTGATCAATTCGCATTTTAAAACATCTTCGGTCAAAGGTTTTGGAATCCAGGACTATATTGAAGGATTAATTGCTTCAGGAGCAATTCTTCATTATTTGTCAGAAACCAATCATTCACAACTTCAGCATATCAATAATTTATCTCGAATTCCTAAGGAAGATTATGTCTGGATGGATAAGTTTACGATAAGGAATCTTGAACTCTATCAATCTACCTCTTCAGAAGGTGTGTCCCTTATCGATATTATAGATAAGACAGTTTCAGCAATGGGTAGTAGGCTTTTGAAACGATGGTTAGCTTTCCCATTAAAAAACCAATTCAAAATCATTCAGCGTCTCGATACAGTTAGTTACTTAAAGTCTAACTCAAATCTTCAAAACGAAATAAGATCTTACCTCAAAGAGATTAATGACTTAGAACGTTTGGTGTCAAAAGTAGCAACTCAAAAGATTAATCCGCGTGAAATTCAACAGTTACAACATTCGCTCGACATTATAGATCGATGTAAAAAGACTCTGATTAACTCTGATTATGAATCTTTAGTAACTATTGCAGATCATCTGAATCCCTGTGAAGTTTTAAGAAATAAAATTAATTCTTCAATTTCTGAAGAGCCTCCGGTCAATATTTTAAAAGGAAATGCCATTAAATCTGGTTATTCCGATGAACTTGATGAATACCGAAAGATCGCTTTTTCCGGGCATGATTATCTAAATGAAATGCTGGACTCCGAATCTAAAAATACCGGAATTCCTAGTTTAAAAATAGGAAGTAATAATGTTTACGGCTATTACTTTGAAGTCAGACATACACATAAAGATAAGGTGCCTTCAAATTGGACCAGAAAGCAAACTTTGGTAAATGCAGAACGTTATATCACTGAAGAATTAAAAGTCTATGAAGAAAAGATACTATCTGCAGAAGAAAAAATATCAACTTTAGAACAGAAACTTTTTCAGGAGTTAGTCATTTGGACCCAAGACTATATAAAAGTAATTCAGCAAAATGCGTTTCAGATTGCCCAGTTAGATTGTTTATCGGGTTTTGCTCAATTAGCTTTAGAGCATAACTATGCAAAACCAAATATTAATGAAGATTACAATCTTTCTATAACAGAAGGGAGACACCCGGTAATTGAAATGCAACTAAAAGCTGAAGAGGAATACATCAGTAATGATCTGTTTCTCGATCAGGAAACCAATCAAATCATTATGATTACGGGGCCAAACATGAGTGGTAAGTCCGCGCTATTAAGACAAACTGCACTTATTGTTCTATTGGCTCAAATGGGAAGCTTTGTTCCGGCAACTTCAGCAGAGATAGGTTTGGTAGATAAAATATTTACCAGAGTAGGGGCAAGTGATAATATTTCTATGGGAGAATCTACTTTTATGGTAGAAATGAATGAATCTGCGAGTATTTTGAATAATCTTTCCAGGAGAAGTCTGGTTCTTTTAGACGAAATAGGTCGTGGCACCAGTACCTACGATGGGATTTCGATCGCTTGGGCGATTGCCGAATTTCTACATGAACATCCAAGTAAGGCCAAAACCTTATTTGCGACGCATTACCACGAGCTTAATGAAATGTCCAAACAATTTGAGCGAATCAAGAATTTTAACGTGTCCGTGAAAGAGTTAAAAGATAAAGTATTGTTTCTAAGAAAGCTGGTTCCAGGTGGAAGTGAGCATAGTTTCGGAATTCATGTGGCTAAAATGGCCGGGATGCCTCAATATGTTATTCAAAAGGCTAATACTGTCTTGAAAAAATTGGAGTCGTTACGTGATACAGATGATGATTCTGCATCCATCAGGAAAGCAGTACAGCCTGAGCCTCAATTGAGTTTTTACAATATGGATGATCCTCTGCTTGAGCAAATTAAAGACGAAATTTTAAGGCTTGATATCGATACACTGACTCCAGTAGAAGCTCTAATGAAGCTCAATGAAATCAAACGCTTATTGTCTCCAAAGCCTAAGAAGTAATTTTATTCATATTTTATCGAAAAGGTTTTGACAAATCAATTAATATATTAAATTTGCACTCGCAATAATCTACGCGAAAGTAGCTCAGGGGTAGAGCATCACCTTGCCAAGGTGAGGGTCGCGGGTTCAAATCCCGTCTTTCGCTCTTTCTGCTCGGATGGTGGAATTGGTAGACACGTTGGACTTAAAATCCAATGACCATTGCGGTCGTGCGGGTTCAAGTCCCGCTCCGAGTACCAAACCCTTTGAGAAATCAAAGGGTTTTTTTATTTTAAAAAATGTTATGCCAAGAAAATTAAAAAATAGCGAACTGATTCGAAAGACGGATGCTGAGTTTAAAACTTCAGAAAAAACTCCTCTGATTCTAATTTTGGATAACATCCGAAGCCTCAATAATATCGGTTCTGTATTTAGAACGGCAGATGCGTTTTTAATTAAGAAAATTTATCTCTGCGGAATTACTGCAACCCCACCTCATAAGGACATTCAAAAAACAGCTCTTGGTGCTACCCAAACTGTAGATTGGTCATATAGTGAAAATACTCTGGAATTGATTCAGGAACTGAAATCTGATCAGGTTAAGGTCATGTCGATTGAGCAAGCGAAAAACTCTGTCTCTTTAAACGAATTTAAACCTGATAAGAATACAGCTTATGCGTTTGTTTTTGGTAATGAAGTAAAAGGCGTCCAACAAGAAGTCGTTGATGCTTCAGATGCTGTCCTGGAAATACCGCAACTCGGCACCAAGCATTCTTTAAACATTTCAGTTACAGCAGGTGTTTGTGTCTGGGATTTTATGTCCAAGACACAATTCTTAAAATAGAAAGAATTAGAATAATTTAATTACTAATCTTCAACGCTTAAAAGTTTTCACGCAAAGACCACTAAGTGTTTTGCGAAGAGCGCAAATTCCTAACTTTCACTTACCAAGACTTTTGATTGTCAACGCTTTATTTGGATACGAAACGAGAGTTAAAATCCAGTTCAGATTATAACTAAGATGCTTTTTCCTTCTCTAATTTATCTTGAAGCATTTTTAACTCATCTCTGAAACGTGCTGCTTCCATAAAGTCCAAATCTTTGGCAGCTTTCTCCATGGATTTCCTTACCAAGGTCATTCTTTTCTTTAGATCTGCTTCATTATAATTTTCGGCTGCTTCTTCGGCGGCTTGTAGCGTAGGAGTTTCAATAACTTCGTAGGGCTTCTCTTTTTTGCCACTTAGAGCAGAGTTGTGAGCCTTTTTAAGTGCCTGCGGTGTAATGTTATGTTTAGTATTGTGTTCAATTTGTTTGGATCTTCTGTATTCGGTTTGATCGATGGTTTTCTGCATGCTATCTGTAATTTTATCAGCATACAAAATCGCCCTGCCTTCCAGGTGACGTGCCGCACGACCTATGGTTTGCGTCAAGGTTCTATTGCTTCGCAGAAAGCCTTCTTTATCGGCATCCAAAATCGCCACTAGAGAAACTTCAGGTAAATCCAGACCTTCTCTCAATAAATTCACTCCAACCAGAACGTCAAACACTCCTTTTCGTAAATCAGACATGATTTCCACACGTTCCAAAGTGTCAATATCACTGTGAATATAACGTGTTCTAATTTTGACTCGCGTTAAGTATTTAGTCAGCTCTTCTGCCATACGCTTAGTTAGGGTAGTCACCAAAATACGCTGATCCTTTTCGACCCGAATGTTGATTTCTTCAATCAAGTCATCTATTTGATTTTGACTCGGACGAACTTCAATTACAGGATCCAAAAGACCGGTTGGCCTAATCACTTGCTCTACATAGACACCATCTGACTTTTGTAATTCATAATCTGCCGGAGTAGCGCTTACATAAACGACTTGATTTTGAAGAGCTTCATATTCCTCCAGCCTTAGAGGTCTGTTGTCCATGGCTGCTGGTAATCTGAAGCCATAGTCTACCAGGTTTTCTTTTCTTGATCTATCACCGCCATACATGGCTCCCACTTGAGGAATCGTTACGTGGCTTTCATCCACAATCATTAAATAATCATCTGGAAAATAATCAAGCAAACAGAAAGGCCTAGTGCCTGGCTGTCGGCCATCAAGGTATCTGGAGTAATTCTCAATCCCTGAACAATACCCCAATTCTTTAATCATCTCTAAATCGAAATTGGTTCGCTCTTCAATTCGTTTAGCTTCAAGCGGTTTGCCGATGTCTTTGAAATATTCAATTTGTTTACCCAAATCAATAGCGATTTGATCGATAGCAGAGTTCAAGACATCAGGCGAGGTTACAAAAATATTGGCCGGATAAATATTTAACTTATCATATTTGGCCATGATTTCGTTGGTCTCTACATTGAATGCTTCAATTTCTTCAATGTCATCCCCAAAAAAATGAATGCGATAAGCATGATCAGCATAACCTGGAAATATATCCAAGGTATCACCTTTTATTCTGAAATTGCCGCGGTTAAACTGAACCTCGGTTCTTGAATATAAACTTTGAACCAAACGCTGAAGCAATTTAGTTCTGGGAATGTGTTGATCAACTTCTACCTCTATCACATTTTTTTGAAATTCAACAGGGTTTCCTATACCGTAAAGGCAACTTACTGAAGCCACAACTAAAACATCACGCCGACCTGAAAGCAAAGAAGATGTTGTGCTCAGCCTAAGTTTTTCGATCTCATCATTGATGGATAAATCTTTTTCAATGTAGGTTCCGCTGGAAGGAATAAAAGCTTCAGGTTGGTAATAATCGTAATAAGACACAAAATATTCAATAGCATTTTCAGGAAAAAAGGCTTTAAATTCTGAATACAATTGTGCGGCCAGGGTTTTGTTATGCGCCAAAACCAAGGTTGGTTTTTGAACACTCTCTACCACATTGGCCATGGTGAAGGTTTTACCAGATCCCGTCACTCCCAATAGAGTTTGATAGCGGTCATTGTTGTTGACACCCTGCACCAGTTTGTCAATAGCTTGTGGCTGGTCTCCTGTAGGTTTAAAGTCTGACTTTAAATTGAATTTCATGTATTTATTTTAGATACGGGCACTCTAATTCAGATGAATTTAAATGCGAAGATACCTTGCTTACAAGTCAATCCAAAGTCAAAGTGTTTCCTTTGGCATTAATTTCACAGGTATAGAATTCAGAATAGAAATCGATTATCATGTTGAATTACTTCCAAGGAGATTACTTATCAATAGAAGATAAAATCATAAATTATTAGCAATCTTATAGTTCTTTTGAATGATAGAATTATGCTATAAAACCAGAAGCTTAATTAAGGATAAATCTGAGCAACACTTCGCTATTGATTTTAAACTGATCGAACGATAAGTCTGGAGATGATTCCTCATCCATTGAAGATGTTCCTCTTATTTGCATTCCAGACGCTTTGCTTTGTAAAGCATAGGCAAATGAATTGGTTTCGGAAATAAAAATAGCTTTGCCAAGTGTTTGATCAATTGCATTTGTCATTGCTTTCGCATTTTGTTTAGCATTTGCTACAGCCTTAGCTTTCATTTGCGTTTTAAGCTCTTCCATTTTGGAGTGATCGGTTTTTCCTAGATTCACATTCGCGATTCCTATGTCTTGCAGGCTTTTGACAGCATCTCCAAGCGTTGAAGTTTTGTATACGAGTAGGTTGTATTGTTTAGTTTTTAGAACTTTTTGACCGGACAAAAAATAGGATTTGAAATCACTGCTGGCATCGGAGACAAACAGTTGTTTTTTGATGTCAATGTTGAGTTTTTTAAATTCTAAAATCATTTTCTGCTCCAATTCTTCAACACTGGATTTTCCTTTGGAATCCTCTTCAGAAATGGTAATATTTAAATAAATTCTGTCGGGAGAGACAAGTGTGTCAGCACTTCCTTTGACTTCGATATAAGGCTGATCGATAAAGTTTTTTTGCTGGGATTGTACATTTAAGACTATAAATAATAAGATTGTGATACTAAATACGAGTTTCATAAGGTTAGTTGTTTATGGTTTGCTTATCGTTTTAAGGTGAAACTTCCAGTTTCAACTGTTCCATCTGTTAAGCGAATTCTATACCAATAATCATTAGTAGGTAAATCTCTGCCATTGTAAGTTCCATCCCAACCTTGATCAGCATTTGTAAACGATCTTAAAAGCTTACCGTACCTGTCATAAACCTGAAGTAAAATATCCTCCGTAGTATTATCCAGTAATCCGCTTATTTCCCAAAGGTCATTGATGCCATCACCATTGGGTGTGAAAAACTTCATGATTCCAAGAACACCCACTGTTTTTTCTGAAATGCCACAGCCCAATTTATCTCTTACATAAACAGTATAAATCCCAGGATTAAGATTTTCAAATAAGTTGGAATCCTGAAAGTTAGTAGCGTCGTTAATCGCAAATTCGTAATTACCAAGGCTCGAAGGATTCACAAGCAGTACTAAGTTACTCACATCTCCCAGCCTTTCAACTTGATGATTAAAGTCAGCAATGTTGGATTCAGTTATGATGAAAGATTTTCGGGATGTACAACTTGTGCCTTTGATGTTGACATCTACAAAATAGTCATCTTCAAAGTTAACTGAAATCGTAGGAGTTGTTTCGCCGGTGGACCATTCAAATTCAAAGCGTGTAGGATCCTGACTGCTACTTAAGGGATCAAGTGTAATTTCATCCGGGAAGTCTTCCAGGCAATAGGTGAGGATTTCATCACTTTCATCGATGTCGGCTAAATCTTCAGCAATAAGTTCAAATTCCCTAATATCCTCACATACTCCAAAGCTTGTGATTTTAACGAAAATAGAACTTAAATTTTCTGTGTTTGTGAAATTTGAAATTAGAGGAATAGGATTATTTTCATTAGTTGCATCAGCAGAATTCTTATAAATTTCAACTTCTATTTGGTCTGGGTTTAAACTAGCTTGATCGCTTAACACTGAACGAATTTCAGTTAAATCATAAAGGGCATCTTCACCAGGGATTCTACAAGTTAAAAGTTCACCATCACTATAGATTGGACTTTGATTGAAAGTGATTTGGGCCACTCCGATCAACGGACATTCCCCATTATTTAAATCGACTTCTAAGCGGTAACTTTCTTTAATTGGGAATCTTGAAGTTGGATCAACTGAAATATTTACAGCAGAACCAGTTTCACTATTTAAAATAATGCCATCTTTAGACCAGGTATAGGTGGCGCCAGGAATATCATCATAACTTAATTCATAAGTATACATATCGCATAAAGCAACTTGCTCTATGACTTCTTCTCCATTAGTTTCAACAATTGGAATTCTTTTGCTGAAAAGCGATTGTATGAAAGGCGGTAATCCTGCAGCAGAGGCCCTCCCAGCAAGAGAAATAGCGCCTTGATTTATGTCTTGCGTATAATTGACATCCTCTGCAGCTCGGTTTGGATTATTGATAACACCTAGTAAACTACCGCCGTCTAATGAATGGTATATTTTACCATTCGGACCAAGTTGCAAAGCATTGAATAATTGAGTTGAAGTTGTTATTGTCTCTTTTGAACCAGGTATATCAGTTGAATTTAAGTCCCACTGAAAAATTTCCTGAAACAAATCGGTGGCAACAGCATAGGCTTTGGTGCCATCTTGAGAAAATTCAACACTATAAGCGTTGACATTACCAATCAACTCAATAGGATTAGAAACTACTCCTGTGGCATTGTCAAAATCATACAGATATACAGAACCGTCTTTACCATCCGTATAATCTTCTCTGTTGAATGTTTTAGAGTAATGAGCTGTCAAAATTTTATCTCCAATAGGCGAAGCTTTCATATAGCCCAGAGCTCCTCTTCGGTAGGATGTGGTTGGAATATTTGGTATAACTTGAGAAACTTCCGGGTTAACATCTATTCCATTATCATCAATCAAAAAGGAGTAATACGTATCCTTAAAATGAGTAATCACCCAAACCGAGTTACAATCACGGCCTCTAACTGCAGTAATTTTTTCTGAAGCTTTGTATTTTTTGTCTTCATCAGAATCTGCATAAGTGACTAATTGAATATTCTTACTAGAAGGTACAACATCGCCTAAACCACTTCTTAAGCTCATATCTACCAATGAATAATTTAATCCATTGTTGAATCCATCATCGTCTCTAGGAATGATACCACCATCATCGTAAGTATCAATTCTATTGCTAAATCTGTCTGCAGGACCTTGTATTGGATAGGCAAAAGCATTGTTATGGTGGGGCTCGTCAACGGTAAAGACATAATACAAATCAGGTTCAGTCGGGTGAGGGACAATTAACCCACTAGAGGTGCTTGAAGGATCACCATTCAGTCCTGAGCCACTAAAATAATCAGCATTCGGCATAATGTTATGATTTCTGTCCCAGATGGTTCTTCCATCGGTGTACATCAAAAGATTTCCGTTGGAGTCTGAAATAGAAGAACAGCCTTCTGAAGTGTTGAGTTCTCCATCGGTAAGTGCTGAAGGCGGGTTGGTGTTGAATGTAACACCAGCATTGTTTCCAAAATACCAGTTGTTAGCTTCTCCCTGTCCGAAAATAGAAAGGCTTATTATAGATATTAACAAGAAAATAAAGGTTCTCAAGAATCCATTTTCCTCAAATATAACCTAAAGATCCCGCTTCTGTAAAAGTTTCCAGGAAGAAAAAATAAAGATAAAACTCCAGGCCATGACGATCAAGATCGCCGACCATTCTACATCATAAGATTTTTCAAATTCAGAGTTTAACTGAGTAGCCGCTGACTTTATGATTCCCAACCTTGAAAAGGGCTCAATAATTAAATTGCCCATAGACTGAAGCGGCAAAAAGTTAATGATAAACTCCAGGGATTCTGCCTGAAATTTCACAAATAATTGTACAATACCTTCAAAAATCCAGAGCAGAAACAAAAAGCCTAAAGCAAAAGCAGAACGTCTTAATAAGATTCCAAAAAATAAACACATGGAAAAGAATCCAATCAGCTTCAAAAAGTAGGCGAAGATATATTCAAGGTCAGAGAAGATGATTCCAACTTCATTATAATCAGAAAAAATGAGTCCTAAAACCAAACTCACTATAAAAAGTAATAGTGTTGAAGCCAAAGCAAAACCCAATACTCCATAAAATTTAGACAAGATGAATTCCTTTTTGCTCAGTCCATCGATTAAATTTTGCTTTAGAGTCCGATTGGTATATTCACTGGAAACCATGGATACAATGACTACGGCTAAAAATAGCTTTAGAAAGGCAACGATGTAAGCGTTGAAGTGCCAGATGTACGGAAAATTGAAAATGCCCTGGTCTGCCAATCGGAAGTCAATCGATCCAAAATTAAACCGAATGGAGGCAAACAAAGCAATGGCACTAAACAGGATGAAATAAATGAGGCTGAGTACTTTTGCCGCCCGATTATTTTTAAGCTTGTGAAATTCTATAAGAAAAAGTCTTTTCATAAGTAGAGCTTATTGGTTTTTCGTAAGTTTTAAAAATTGTTCTTCCAGCGTTTCTTTTCGCTTTACCAGATGAGTCAGTAAAATTTGGTTTTCAAAACATTCCTTGTTTAGAGCTTTAGCTTCATAAGGCTGAGATAAGATGGCTTTTATCAGGTCATTTTCTTCTTCATCATAACTTTCAATAGCCTCATGAGTATCCAGAAGTTGCTTTAAGGCTTCCTTATCTTCACTTTTCAATTCAAAAAAACCATGAGTAGCATTCAGTTCGTCCACGGGACCTGCATACAATTTCACTCCGTTTCTGATGACAATGACATGAGAACAAACTTTTTCTACCTCATCGAGTAGGTGAGAAGCTAGCAAAATGGTCATGCCATCTGCGGCTATTCTTTTGATAATTTCTCGAATTTGATGGATGCCTTGAGGATCCAACCCATTGGTAGGTTCATCAAGAATCAGGATCTCAGGATCATTGAGCAAAGCTGAAGCAATAGCCAGGCGCTGTTTCATTCCCAATGAATAACTTTTGAAATGGTCTTTTTTTCGGTCCTTAAGATTTACGATGTCAAGGACATGATCTATTTTGGAAGAGTCAACTTCTTTGATCTTACAAACTAACTTTAGATTGTCCTCAGCACTCATGCTGGGGTAGAAATTGGGACTTTCAATGATAGCCCCCACTTTTTTTAAAGCATTATGCGTAGTCATATTGCCATCAAACCACTCAAAACTACCAGAGGTGGGATTGACGACATTCAGAACCATTCCCAAAGTGGTTGACTTCCCACTTCCATTGGGTCCCAGAATACCATAAACATTACCTTTTTGGATATTGAAGCTAAGTGCATTGACAGCGGTTAAACTTCCAAATTTTTTGGTGAGGCCTTTCAGTTTTAAAATAGTTTTCAAAGTGGTTCAGTTTTTTATAAGACGGAAAGCAAGAGTTGATGTTACATATTAAGCAAGCAAATTTGCTACCTTTGAAAAAAAAGGGTGCATGGAAAAGAAACTCATGTCTAGGAAAAAGCCATCGTTTACGATAAGCGAACAGCTCAATAAATACCTTCAGACTTATAACAGGAATACTAAGATTCCAGTTTCTTACGATGATTTATTGAGATTTTCAGGCTCTATCGTGGTCTATGATAGGCATGACGAGGATACTTTATGGGTAAGATGTTACTATTCAGATTTTGAGCGGGAAGAAATCGATAACAGTTTAAAGCGTGTTTATCTTATCCTTCACTCCGATGGGCGTAGTGAACATCTGGATTTCCTCAATGTCGATGCTATAGACTATTGCACTTTTGGTAATTCTAAACCCTTTCGGATTAAAGTTAGAAATGTACTGAACGATAACTTCACCTATTTCTACATCAAAAAAGCAGATGCCTCCAGAATATACGGGCTGGATTTTGAGCATATTCTTTCCCCAAACCGAATCAATTTTTTGGTCAACAAAGACACCTTAATAGAAGAGCATATTGCCGGGATTCCAGGAGATGTCTTCATCAAAGAGCATTTACCCGATTGCACTGATAGAGCCAGGAACGAAATTGCCAAGCAATTTGTCAAATTTGACGAACGCTGCACCCTAAGGCTTTTAGGAGATATGCGTTCTTATAATTACGTTGTAATCCCTACCCATGATTTTGACCATGTAGATTACAAAATCAGAGCGATAGATTTTGATCAGCAGAACTATGAAGGCAATCTAAAAGTGTATCAGCCACATTTTTTTAAAGAAAATCGACCTATGGTAAAAATGGTTTCAGATTTACTTCAGGACACCTCGGTAGAACAATACAGGAAAGAAGAACGTTCTCAAGTGGCTAAGCGTTTAATCACTTCAGAAAAGAGATTTAGAATGCTCATACGTTCTATGATGAAGGACAGAGTGTCTTCAGATCAAAATGTGAAGACGCTGAGAAACCAACTCGTCACTTATACCCGAGACATCCGCTTCAAACGCTGTAAAACTATGGGGCATATTCTTAAAACAGCCTTGGATTTTGTGAAGAGAAATTATCTGGAAATCGAATGATTACTTTCTTTTTTCTGAATTTTATCCTTGATTTTCATATTTTAGAGCAAAAATTTAAATTTTAAACTTATGAACAAAATAAATTATCTAGTTCTGGCTCTGGGACTGAGTATTCTTACTCTTCCGTCAGCTTCAGCGCAACTGGAAAGCAATCAGTCACAATTTGACGAATTTATGGACAGGTCTGGAAATTCTTACCGCTCTGCAACTGGGAAACCTGGTCCGGAATATTTTCAAAATGAGGCAGACTACAGCATCAAGGTGAGTCTTGATCCCGAAAGTCATAAGATAACGGGGCAGATCACTATGGAGTATGTCAACAATAGTCCTGAGGATCTAGACTATATCTGGATGTATTTGGAGCAAAATAGATTTACTCAAAATTCAAGAGGAACTCTCACCACTCCTGTAGAGGGCAACCGTTATAATGGTGATCCATTAGACGGCGTTAAGATTTCTAATCTACAAGCCAAAGTAAAGCGTTCTACTTCAACCAAACATTTGATTACAGATACGCGCATGCAAGTCTTTTTCGATCAGCCTTTAAAAGCTGAAGGCGGAAAAGCCGAGGTGTCTATGAACTTTGAGTTTGAAATTCCCGTGAATGGAATGGACAGAATGGGCCGTTTAAGCACAAAAAATGGAGAAATTTACGCCTTAGCGCAATGGTTCCCTCAGGTAGCTGTTTTTGATGATATCGAAGGCTGGAATGTTGAGCCTTATTTGGGAGCTGGAGAATTTTACTACGATTATGGAAATTTTGATGTAGAAATCACCGTTCCTCACAATTTTGTAGTGGTCGGTTCTGGAGAGCTTCAGAACCCGAAAGACGTCTTGTCATCTGAGGTTTATGACCGTTATAAAAAAGCTTTAGAAAGTCAGGAAACAGTGACTTTAATTTCTTCAGAAGAAATTGGTAATAGCAACATGTTTGCCAACGAAAGCGGCACTCAAACCTGGCACTATGAGATAGAAAATTCCAGAGATTTTGCTTTTGCAGCTTCCAAAGCTTTTATCTGGGATGGAGCACAATTCAATCTTCCAAGTGGAAAAACAGGCTTAGCCCATTCTGCATATCCTATCGAAAGCGACGGGCAAGATGCCTGGTCAAGATCAACAGAATACAGTAAGGCGTCTATAGAGCATTATTCAGAAAAGTGGTTTGAATACCCTTACACATCGGCAGTTAATGTCGCCGCAGATATCGGTGGAATGGAATACCCAGGACTCAATTTCTGTAGCTGGAAAAGCAAAGGCGGAAGTCTTTGGGGCGTTACCGATCATGAGTTTGGCCACAACTGGTTTCCAATGATTGTAGGAAGCAATGAAAGACGTTACGCCTGGATGGACGAAGGCTTCAATACCTTTATCAATTTTTATAGTACACAAGCTTTCAATGATGGTGAATATCCAGCACGTTTGAACAAGCCTAGAAATTTAACAGGTTGGTTCATAGGAGATACCCGAGAAAGCATTGCAACCTATCCAGATGTAGCAAATCTAAGAAACCTTGGAATGATTGCGTATTACAAGCCAGCACTAGGCTTGGTAATGTTGAGAGAATACATTTTGGGTGAAGAGCGATTCGATTACGCCTTTAGATCCTATATCGAAACCTGGGCGTTCAAACATCCTCAGCCAAAAGATTTTTTCAACCATATGGAAAGCGCAGCAGGCGAAAACCTATCCTGGTTTTTTGAGCCATGGTTCTATGGAACTGGTAATATTGATTTAGCCATCGATTCCCTTAGGAAACGAGATGGAGCTTATTATTTGACGGTTTCCAATCAAGGAGAAATCCCTATGCCCGTGCATATGCAAATCACGTTTGAAGACGGCACTACAGCTATGAAAAGCCTTCCTGTAGAAATCTGGCAGAGAGGTAACACCTGGACCCATAAATTTGAAACTGAAAAAGACATTAAGTCTATAGATATCGACCCTAACAAAATTTTGATGGACATCAATTATTCCAATGATAAATGGCCAATAGAAATTTATAAAGATTAAATTCTTTAAAACAGTACAGAAGCCGTTAGAAACCAAGAGTTCTTAACGGCTTTTTTATTTCATCAAATCATTTTTTAATTAAAATTTGTGTCTCCTGTCTGTCGAACCTTGTTTGCTCTCTATTTCTGATTTTGCTTACGTAAGTCTAAGAATGTATAGAAAATAAGCTTTAAGCTTATAAGTTAGATTTCAAGTTGGGATCGTTTGGGGAAGTTGATTTAGTCTACTCTTATTTATAATAGTTTTCGTTCACCTGAAGTCGGGTTACAGTTATTTCTTGTAGTGACACCAAACAAAGAATCTGTCTCAAAATATCAAAATTGTCACCTTGAACTTGTTTCAAGGTCTAATTATAAACTAATAATCAATTAATGTAGATTCTGAAATATCCCAAATCGTCGGGACAGAATGACAATGATATTGGTTTTGATATAGCTACTTTTTTAAGTCAATCCTTTACTGCATTTTATAACCAAGTTAAAAAAGTTTTTACTCCCTACTACACCCCTAGTATCTCCCTAGTATCCCCTAAGCATCTACCAAGGAGCTCTAGATGATTTTTTGTTTGGATTAAAATTTATTGACGACAAATAATTTAGTTTGAATGCAATTTTTGACAAGTTCACGACTCACGATCTGCCCGACTGGCTTCATTTAGGCGGGCTCACGACTCGAGCTATAACCCAGAAATGCTTTCTGCTTTTACGTGTCTATCTACTTTTCTCAATAAGCCCTGAAGAACTTTTCCCGGGCCAACTTCAGTAAAGTCAGTGGCGCCATCAGCCAGCATCTGTATCATGGTTTGCGTCCATTTTACTGGAGCGGTTAGTTGTTTTATCAGATTGTTTTTGATCTCCTGAGGATCAGAAACTGCGGTTGTGGTAACGTTTTGATAGACTGGACATTTTGGAGTACTGAATTTTGTAGATTCAATAGCTTTTGCCAGTTCTTCTTTTGCTGGTTCCATCAATGGAGAGTGAAAAGCCCCGCCAACGGGAAGTAGTAATGCCCGTTTTGCCCCTTTTTCCTTCATGGCTTCACAGGCTTTTTCCACCGCTTCACGCGTTCCGGAAATCACCAGTTGTCCAGGACAATTGTAATTGGCAGGAACAACAATACCATCTATAGATTTACAAACTTCTTCCACCACTTCATCCTCAAGCCCTAAAACCGCGGCCATGGTGGAAGGGTTGATTTCACAAGCCTTTTGCATGGCCAAAGCTCTTTTATGTACCAATTTCAGTGCATCTTCAAATTCTAAAGTCCCATTAGCCACCAAGGCCGAAAACTCACCAAGTGAATGACCTGCCACCATATCTGGTTGAAAAGACTCTCCCAACACCTTACTTAAAATCACGGAATGTAAAAAGATAGCAGGTTGCGTGACTTTAGTTTCTTTGAGATCCTCAGCAGAACCTTCAAACATGATTTTGGAAATATCAAATCCTAGAATGTCGTTGGCTTTATGGAATAGGTTTCTGGCTTCTTCAGAGCTGTTGTAAAGGTCCTGACCCATTCCTGTAAACTGGGCACCCTGACCCGGAAATATATAAGCTTTCATGTGGTAGTTTTTTTGTTGAGGATCAAAGATAATATTTTAGGCCGTTTTGAAGAATGTCAGTCTTTAGTTCTCAGTTGTCGGGTTGCAGTTATCGGTTTTTAGTGAGTTTTGAATTAATAGATTTTCAGCGGAGTTCATATTGAGTAAAGTTGGAAAGTTCTCGATCCAGCTCAAACTTGAAACAATGATTCCCTTGATGAGATAATAGGGGCGTTCCTGTTTTTAGATAATATTTACCATGTTTCAAATGCTTAGACTGAATCAACTACAGGTACCATAAATTTTTGAACTCCGAGTTGCCTCTACTGAGCGAAGACTCAGTAGAGTCGAGAACAAACAAAATTTTAACATCTGTAGATTTATAAATAAATGATTATTATTCCTATGTTTGTGACATGTTAAATAATCAAAACAATTCTTGGTGGTGGTCTTTATTGCGTCAAACGTCGTGATCTAGATCCTGCTATGCATATATTTCATAAAGGCTTGTCTATCACGACAGGCCTTTTTTAATTTTTAAAACCTGAACCAAGACCATGAGTTATTCTTTAAAAACCACTTATCAAAAGCTGCTTGCGGACACCTTTACGCCGGTGAGTGCCTATCTCAAAATCAGGGATAAATATCCACATTCGTTGCTGTTGGAAAGCAGTGATTACCATACCAACGACAATAGCTTTAGCTACATCTGTTGCAACCCCATTGCTCACTTCAAAGTGGAAAACGAGCAAATCGAACTCAAATATCCCGACGGCACCTATAAGCAAATCGATATCGATGCTGAGGTGAATGTGACCAGCGAACTTCAGAAGTATTTAGCAGAGTATGAAGTCGAAGATTTAGGTTTTAAATTTCTAACTCAAGGACTTTTTGGATTCACGACTTACGACGCCGTTCGCTATTTTGAAAAATTAACCATCGATAAAAGTCGATCTCAATTGGGTTTGCCAGACATGCTTTACAATGTGTTTCAGAATGTAATTGTCATTAATCATTTTAATGACGAAGCTTATATTTTTGATCATAGTTTCGACGGTACCAATCGCATTTCAGAATTAAAATCTTTGCTGAAAAATCAGAATTATACTGAATATGATTTTGAATTGGATGGTGGAGAAACGTCTCCTATTACTGATGAAGAATTTATGGAATACGTCACCAAGGCGAAAGCGCATTGCCAGCGTGGCGATGTCTTCCAGATGGTGATGTCCAGACGTTTTTCTCAAGGTTTCAAGGGAGATGAATTCAATGTGTACAGAAAATTGAGAAGCATCAACCCCAGTCCTTATTTGTTTTATTTCGACTTTGAAAACTATAAAATCTTTGGGAGTTCTCCTGAAGCGCATTTAGTGGTTCAGGACGGCAAAGCGGAAATTCACCCCATTGCAGGAACGTTTAAACGGACAGGAAACGATCAGGAGGATGCCGCTATGGCCTTGAAGTTGTCTGAAGATGAAAAGGAGAATTCTGAACACGTGATGCTGGTGGATTTAGCCAGAAATGACCTGAGCCGAAATGGTAAAAAGGTAAAGGTCGAAACCTATAAAGAGGTGCAATATTTCTCGCATGTGATTCATTTGGTCAGTAAAGTGACCGCTGAAGTGAAACAAGAAAACAGTTTGAAACTGCTAGGCGATACCTTTCCTGCAGGGACTTTGAGTGGTGCACCAAAACACAATGCCATGTCGCTCATTGAAAAGTATGAAAACATCAGTCGGGAGGCTTACGGTGGTGCCATTGGCGTGATCGATTTTAAAGGTAATATGAATCAGGCGATTATCATCAGAAGTTTTGTGAGCAAGGATTTAAAATTGCATTACCAAGCCGGTGCTGGTGTGGTAAGCGATAGCACTGAAGAAAACGAATTACAAGAAGTCATCAATAAACTCGGAGCTTTACGTAAAGCTTTGGATCAATAAAAAAAGCCATGAAAAAAATATTAGTCATAGATAATTACGATTCCTTTGTCTACAATCTGGTGCATTATCTCGAAGAATTTGACGCCGAAGTTACTGTGAAACGAAACGATGAGGTGAATGTGGAGGATGTGAAACATTACGATAAAATCTTACTGTCTCCAGGTCCTGGAATCCCTGAAGAAGCTGGCCAGTTAAAAGCGATCATCAAAGCTTTTGCTCACGAAAAGCCAATGCTGGGTGTGTGTTTAGGGCAGCAAGCCATCATGGAAGTCTTTGGTGGAGAGTTGCTGAATTTGGATAAAGTTCACCACGGGGTCGCGACAGAAATTAAAACTTTGGTCGACGATGAGGTCTTATACAAAGGACTTCCAAAAACCATGATGGTCGGTCGTTACCATTCGTGGGTGGTGAATCAACACTTACCAGATTGTCTTGTGGCGACTTCAGTCGACGAACAAGGCCAAATCATGTCTTTAAGACATAAAGAATACGATGTAAGAGCGGTTCAATTTCATCCGGAATCGGTGTTAACGCCGGAAGGCAAACAAATGATTAAAAACTGGATTGAAAGCTAATTCGCTCAAACAAAAGACTTATGAAACATATACTCAACCGACTCATACAGCAGGAACAGCTCTCTAAAGAAGAAGCCAAAGGCGTGCTCTTGCAAATCTCTAACGGCGAGTTCAGCGAGATTCAAATCGCCTCCTTTCTTACGGTATTTATGATGCGCAGCATCAGCGTGGAAGAGTTGGAAGGCTTTCGGGATGCACTTTTGGAGCTCTGTATTCCTGTCGATTTTCAAGGCGAAACGGTCATGGATTTGTGTGGAACAGGCGGCGATGGGCAAAACACCTTCAATGTGTCTACGGCAGCTTCGTTTGTGGTTGCTGCTTCAGGCATTAAAGTCGCTAAGCACGGAAACTACGGCGTGTCTTCAGTCAGTGGAAGTTCTAACGTTCTGGAAGCCATGGGGATTAAATTTTCCAACGAGCAAGATTTTCTAGACAAAAGCATGGAAAAAGCCAATATCGCTATTCTTCACGCGCCTTTGTTTCATCCGGCGATGAAAAATGTGGCGCCAATTAGAAAATCATTGGCTTTAAAAACGTTTTTCAATATGCTGGGTCCAATGGTGAATCCTGCTAAGCCAGATTTGCAACTGGTCGGCGTGTATGATTTGGAATTGCTGAGGAAGTACCATTATTTGTATCAGAAAACCGATAAAACTTACTGCATTTTGCACGATTTGAATCAGTATGATGAAATCTCTCTGACGGCCAAAACCAAGTGCGTCACCAATACACAGGAGATTTATTTGTCTGCTGAAGATTTTGGCGTTTTACCAGTTTCTAAAGAGGAAATTTATGGAGGGGACACGGTGGAAGGTGCTGCCGATATTTTTTATCAGATTTTAAATGGAAAAGGAACCGCAGCTCAAAACAACGTGGTCTGTGCCAATGCAGCAGCGGCAATTTCAACAGCCAGAAACATCACCGTAGCCGATGCTTTTGCAGAAGCTAAAGACCTTTTGAAAGGAGGAAAAGCACTTGAAGTTTTGAACCAACTTAAAACGATAAGTCAGTCATGAAACAGATTCTAGAAGAAATTATCGGTTATCAGCAACTGGTCGTCAATCTTAAGAAGAAACGGATGCCCGTCGAGGTCTTAACCTCTTTCCCTGAGTTTTCAAGTCCAACGCGAAGCTTAAAGCAAGCCGTGGCAACTTCCGAAGAAGGAATAATCGCCGAATTCAAGCGCCGGTCGCCTAGTAAGGAAGCGATTAACCTGAAGGCGGATGTGATGAATATTGCACAAAGTTATGAGAAAATGGGCGCTGCAGGGATGTCGGTGTTGACCAATCAGCGTTACTTTGGGGGGAGTTTGGAAGATTTACAACTGGCAAAATCAGTTTGTAATCTGCCGATTTTACGTAAAGACTTTATGGTGGATGCGTACCAAGTATTAGAGGCTAAAGCTTACGGAGCGGATGCGATCTTGTTGATTGCCAACGCGCTTTCTGCTGAAAAGCTGGAAGAATTGGCGGTTTTGGCTCACGATCTAGGATTAGAAATCTTATTTGAAATTCATGAAGCTGAAGAAATCAAGAAGTTAGATACGAAATACATTGATTTGATTGGCGTCAACAACCGTAATTTAAGGACTTTCGAAGTGGATCTCCAACAAGGTTTAGACATGTTACCACATTTGCCAGCAGATGTGCTGAAGATTTCTGAAAGCGGCATTCAGGACCGGGAAACCATTCAGAAATTGATTCAGCAAGGATTCAATGGTGTATTGGTGGGTGAGTTTTTTATGAAACAAAATGGATCTGAATTAAAATAAGAGGAAGATGAAAGTGAAAGTCTGTGGAATGAAACATCCAGAAAATATCCAAGCCTTGGCACAATTAGACATCGATTATATGGGGTTTATTTTCTACGAAAAGTCACCGCGTTTTGCAAAAACAGCAATTGAGCTTCCTGAGCGCATTCAGAAAGTTGGGGTATTTGTCAACGAAACTATCGAGAAGATTTTGAAGAAAGTCAAAGCGTTTCAACTGAATGTGATTCAGTTGCACGGTTATGAAAGTCCGGAATTTTGTAAAGAGCTTAATCAGGCTTTGGCTGCAGAAGGCTTCGCTGAGGTGAAGTTGTGGAAAGTATTTTCTATAAAATCTCCTTCAGATTTTGAAGGTATTGAAGATTTTAGTTACTATGTCAACGGCTATTTGCTGGATACCAAAGGCCAGTACAGAGGTGGCAATGGCGAAAAATTTGACTGGCAACTGCTTCAGCAACAGAATTTTTCAAAGCCTGTAATGTTGAGTGGTGGCATTGGTCCGGAAGATGCGGAACAAGTGAGTCAATTATTTAAAAGAGGATGGATTGCAGGCGTGGACGTCAACAGCGGATTTGAAGACGAGCCTGGGCTTAAAAATATAACTTTAGTGAACGAATTTTTACAAAACCTTAGAACTTATGAGCAAGTATAAAGTAGATGAGCAGGGATTTTATGGTGATTTTGGCGGGGCATATATTCCGGAGTTGCTGTATCCCAATGTGGAGGAATTAAGACAAAACTATAAGCAGATCATTCATACGGAAGACTTTCAGAAGCAATTCAAAAGCCTTTTAAAAGATTATGTGGGACGACCAACACCTTTGTATCTAGCTGAGAACCTGAGTGAAAAGTACAAGACTAAAATCTACTTAAAGCGAGAAGATTTGTGTCATACTGGTGCACACAAAATCAACAATACCGTAGGTCAGATTCTTTTGGCCAAAGCCCTGGGTAAACACCGGATTATTGCCGAAACTGGTGCTGGACAGCATGGTGTGGCAACGGCTACGGTGTGTGCCTTGATGGGACTGGAATGTATTGTGTACATGGGCGCCAAAGACATTGAGCGTCAAGCCCCCAATGTGGCCAGAATGAAAATGCTGGGTGCCAAAGTGGTACCGGCCACTTCAGGAAGTAAAACCCTAAAAGACGCGACCAACGAGGCGATTCGCGACTGGATCAACCATCCTAAAGACACGCATTATATCATCGGTTCGGTGGTTGGTCCGCATCCGTATCCGGATATGGTGACGGAACTGCATAGCGTGATTTCCAAGGAAGTCAAAGCTCAGATGCTGGAGAAAGAAGGTCGGGAGTTACCGGATTACGTCATCGCCTGTGTAGGAGGAGGGAGTAATGCTGCCGGATTGTTTGCAGACTTTATGGACCACGAAGAGGTAGGGATTATTGGGGTGGAAGCCTCAGGAAAAGGGGTAGAAACTACCGAATCTGCGGCGACTACTATTTTGGGTCGGGAAGGCATTATTCACGGCAGTAAAACGCTGCTGATGCAAAATACCGACGGACAAATTACCGAGCCGTATTCCATTTCAGCAGGATTGGATTACCCGGGAATCGGACCTTTGCACGCGCATTTGTTCAAAACCGGTCGAGGTAAATTTGTATCCATTACCGATGCGGAAGCGATGGAAGCAGGTCTGGAGCTGAGCCGTATGGAAGGGATCATTCCGGCGATTGAAACGGCGCATGCCTTTGCGATTTTCAAGTATCTGGATTTTAAGGAAGACGATGTGCTGGTGTTCAATTGCTCCGGGCGTGGGGATAAGGATTTGGAAACATACCGAAAGTATTTTGGGTATTAAGTTTTTAGTACATCAGATGGTTCTGTCCTTGTTTTAACATCGAGCGGAGTCGAGATGATTAAAGTTCTCGACTGAGTTTATCTTGAGCAAGGTCGAAAGGCTTGAACATGAAACAACGAACAAATATTCAAACACCTATAAAAATTAGAACATATAAAAGTTAATCTGATCCTGCCTTGCAAGAAACCCATGCAGGCTTGATACTATTAATAGAACGCTTAGCGACATTAAACATAAACAACCTATGAATAGAATAAATACAGCATTAGCTCAGGATAAGAAACTGATATCCATATATTTCACTGCGGGGTATCCGCAACTGGAAGACACCACAGAAGTTATTAAACGTCTGGCAGAAGCTGGAACCGACGTGATTGAAATTGGTTTGCCCTACAGCGATCCTTTGGCAGACGGGCCGGTGATTCAAAAAAGCTCAGAGCAGGCCCTAAAAAATGGAATGAGCACTCAGAAGTTATTTCAGCAACTAAAAGACATCCGTAAGGAGGTGGATATCCCGTTGATCGTGATGGGATATTTCAACGCCATGCTGCAATTTGGAGTGGAAGACTTTTGCAAGGAATGCGAAGCGATCGGTATCGACGGCATCATTATGCCCGATTTACCGATTTCGATTTACGAACGCGATTATAAGGCTCTTTTTGAAACCCACGGACTTAAGTTTGTGCCGCTGATTACCCCAGAAACCTCAGTGGAGCGTATTCAAACTATAGATGCTTTGGGCGATAGCTTTGTGTATATGGTCAGTTCGTCCAGCACGACAGGAGGCGAAAAAGGATTTGGCGAGGAAGCCATGTCGTATTTCAAACGTATTTCAGACATGCAGCTCACCAACAAGCTCATGGTAGGTTTTGGTATCAAGGATGCGCATAGCTTTGAGCAGGCCAGCCGGTTTACCAATGGATGTATCATCGGTTCAGAATTTATCCGTAGACTCACCAACGAAGGTATGCATGGTATTGAGCCGTTTATTAAATCGCTGAAGTAGGTTTTTAGTGATTAGTGATTAGTGACTAGTGATGAGTTTACAGTTCACTGTTTTTCGTGAATCGATAATTAAGGTAGCTTCGGTACATCCGCCTAGGCGGACACTCAGCCACCAAATTTACAGTTAATGTCACCTCGAGTTTTTTTCTTGACTGCGAAGAAGAGAAAAAAGTATCGAGAAGTAGTTTGATGCAATTAGCTTGAACAGGGTCTCGATACTCTGATTTTGGTCTAAAGACACAAAACCAGCACTCGACCTAATATTAGCCACGAGTTACCAATTACCTCATTATAAGACTACACGAAAAGTCAACTATTGTCACCTCGAGTGATTTTGTGAAGTGAAACGGAACGAAATTGTATCGAGAGGTAGTTTGATGCAATTAGCTTGAACAAGGTCTCGATACAAATTTTTCTTTTTGCAAAAGTAAAATCCACTCGACCTGACAGCTTTGTAACCCTGCCCCGAAGCCTCGGAATATTTCAGGGTCTAGATTCAGACCGGAGAAGATGCTAAAACGAGTTCAGCATGACACTACTGGCTTATTACCACTATACCATTATACTATTATTTCATTCACCATTCACTAAAAACCAACAACTCGTGGTAGCTTCGATAAAATCCCAACGAAAAGTTGGGACCACCTGCCCGACTAAGTCATTCAGGCGGGCTCTGCTACCAGTCACCAGTCACTGATCACTGAAAGCTGGCAACACGCTGATGAAAAATTGCAAAACAAAGAAAATATAGATTCGATTAATTCGTATATTTGATAAAATCGTTTGAAATGGATATTCAAAATAGAAAAATAGAGTTTGTTCAAGAGTTTCTAAAAGTTCAAAATGAAGACATTATAAAACGTCTCGAGAAAATTTTACGGAAAGAAATTAAAAATTCTGGAAAAGAGGAGCTTAAACCTATGACTATTGAAGAGTTTAATAAACGAATTGACAGGTCCATGGAGGATTCCAAAAATGGAAGATTGATCAAAGCAAGTGATTTAAAAGCCAAAATGGAAAAATGGGGTTAGAGGTTTATTGGACTGAACTCGCTGAAGGTGAACTTAAAAAAATATTCGAATATTACCATAAAAAAGTAAGCTACCGAATGGCTAAGAATCTGACCGATGAAATTTATAATAAAGCACTAGATCTTGAGCAAAACCCCGAAATTGGACAAATTGAGGAATTACTCAAAAATCGAAAACAGGAATTTAGATATCTAGTTTACAAAAGCTATAAAATAATCTATTGGATGAATAAAGCTGAGAGTAGAATTGAGATCAACGATGTTTTTGATACTCGCCAAAATCCGATAAAAATAAATCGAACAGAATAAAGCAATAAGTGGTAATTCATAATTGTTTTTCACCGTTTACAGTCTTCGGTTTACTGTTACTTGTTTTTTACTCAATTATCAACTGATAACTGATAACTGATAACTGACAACAGAAAACAGAAAACCATCAACTGATAATCCTTGGTAGCTTCGATATACCTCGATAAAAAATCGAGGCACTCAGCCACCAATATATCATTACCTTTTTATGCGACTACAAGAAAAGCCATCCATTGTCACCTCGAGTGATTTCGAGAAGTGAAACGGAACGAAATTGTATCGAGAGGTAATTTGAAGTTCTGAGTAAAAACAAGGTCTCGATACAAATTTTACTTTCTTCGAAAGTAAAATCCACTCGACCTGACATTACCCACCGGTTTCTATTCACAAGTCACTAATCACCATTCACTAAAAACCGACAAATCGTGGTAGCTTCGATACACCTCGATAAAAAATCGAGGCACTCAGCCACCAATATATTATTACCTTTTTATGCAACTACAAGAAAAGCCATCCATTGTCACCTCGAGTGATTTCGAGAAGTGAAACGGAACGAAATTGTATCGAGAGGTAGTTTGAAGTTCTGAGTATGGACAAGGTCTCGATACAAATTTTACTTTTTTCAAAAGCAAAATCCACTCGACCTGACATTACCCACCGGTTTCTATTCACAAGTCACTAATCACCATTCACTGAAAACTGGTAACCGAAAACTATTGTCACTTCGAGTTTTTTTCTTGACTGCGAAGGAGAGGAAAAAGTATCGAGAAGTAGTTTAATGTTAGAAGTTTGAATTTTAAGATCTAGATAAGATTAAAGCTCTTATTCTTTTTTGCATTGCCCAAAAAAGAACCAAAAAACGCTAGGCTTACTAAAAAAATCATAAGAAAATACTATGGAATCCCCCACCACAGATGAAAAATAACTCATCAGGCTATCGCCTTCTTTAAACAGATTTTCATCTTCTAGCTAACCCTGCTTCCTTGTTTTTCAATGTTTTTTTAGATAGGCCCGTTTCTAAAAAGTGTACCTAAATCTAATGTTTTAGTTGGTCAATAAGCCTGCCCGACTCATTCATTCTTGAGGGCTTAGCGACCATTTCTCCACTATACTATTACACCATTCACTAATCACAATTCACTATTCACTGACAACAGAAAACTGAAAACCGACAACTTCAATCAGGGTAGCTTCGATACATCCTCCTAGGCGGACACTCAGCCACCAGTTTCTATTCACCAATCACCAATCACTAATCACAAGTCACTACTTTACAATTCACTAAAAACACGTAGATTTGTTTTATAATCAATCTTATAATTTTACACTCGTCCTGAATGCAAACGCGTATTTATCAAAAGGAAACCAACAGGAATCTTCCTAAGTTACTTTTAGAAAGTCTTAAGGACTTAAACACCTCTCGCTTTCTGGCATTTCAATTGGCTAAACGAGATATAACCGCCCAATACCGACAGTCGTATTTTGGGATTCTTTGGGCATTTGTAACCCCTTTGGCTACAGCTTTTGTGTGGATGTTTTTGAATTCTAGTGGTACCGTAAAACTTACAGATACTGGCATCCCTTATCCGGTGTATGCCTTTGCGGGGACTTTGCTTTGGTCGATCATCACCGAGGCGATAAACTCACCTATACAAAGTACCAATTCTGCGAAATCCATTTTAACCAAGATCAACTTTCCTAAGGAAGCCTTAATCACGTCTGGAGTCTTAAAGCTTTTGTTCAATTCTTCAATAAAAGTAGGTTTATTACTCATTTTCATTTTTGCTTACGGCATCGAATTGAGTTGGGGTCTGCTTTTGTTTCCGATTGCCATTTTAGGAGGCTTAGTGATCGGAAATACTATTGGATTATTACTTACCCCTATTGGAATGCTGTACCAGGACATTAGTAAACTCATTACCTTTGGAATGCAATTCTTAATGTACGTAACTCCTGTAGTATTTGCTGTGCCTGATTCTGGATTGATGAAAACGATCATGGAGCTAAATCCTTTAACGCCTATCATAAGTGTTGGTCGTAATCTAGCTGTAGGCTTACCTCTGGAGTATTTGACATACTTTTTAATCGTTTTAGCCGCTTCTATCCCCTTGTTTTTTATAGCTCTGGTATTTTACCGCATTTCGATTCCTATATTTGTTGAACGTTTAAGTGCGTAGAGGAAAAGATATTAGGCATAAGATATGAGATATGAGAGGCGAGATATTAGAATTAAGAGTTTTACATTAAAAGTATTGACCAACAACTAATGACCAACACAGAGCCAACAGTTCAAGCTAACAATGAGATCACCAAGTCTAACGAAACTTTGGTGGAAGTTTCTGGCTTGTCTAAAAAATTCTGTAAAGATTTAAAAACTAGCCTTTGGTATGGGGTCAAAGATTTGATTTCTGGCTATTCTGGTAATAAGCAAAAGCGAGAATTAAGACCTAAAGAATTTTGGGCGGTGAAAGACATAAGTTTTACCTTAAAGCGTGGCGAATGCCTGGGTTTGATAGGTCATAATGGCGCAGGGAAATCGACTTTGCTTAAAATCCTTAATGGATTGATTAATCCTGATGAAGGCAAGGTGGTGATGAAAGGTCGTGTTGGAGCCTTAATAGAACTGGGGGCTGGTTTTAATCCGGTACTGAGTGGACGTGAAAACATTTATAACAATGGGGCTATTTTAGGCTTTACCCGCAAGGAAATTGATGAGAAACTCCAGCATATTATAGACTTTGCCGAGCTGCAAGAATTTATCGACATGCCCGTACGTAATTACTCTAGCGGGATGAAAGTACGTTTAGGTTTTGCTGTGGCTGCTCAAATGGAACCCGATGTGTTGATTATAGATGAGGTTTTAGCAGTAGGGGATTTAGGTTTTGTCTTAAAGTGTTTTAAAACGATTGATACCATTTTACCGAACACAGCTATTATATTTGTATCGCACTCTATGCCGATGGTCTCGCGTATTTGTAACCAGATTATTTTAATGGATCGTGGCCAAGCTAAATTTCAGGGAGCAGATGTTTCTAAAGCAATTGATTTATATTATACACGCTTTGCCTCTAATGATTCCAATGTTCTCTATACTGATCATTCAATTGAAATTAAAGACTTAGTGATACTTGATAAGCCTATTTATGAAAATTTGCCACAAGTGAATTGGAATGAAGATTTGAACTTAAAATTATGTATTGAAACCAAACTCAAAATTTTACCAAAAGCACTACTAACAATTTTTGACAAAGAACAACGACCAGTGGGTTTGATTAATCCTTTAAAGCAGGAGGAAAGCATTACTTCTAAAGAGGTAGAATTTTTATTTAAATTGAAAAACTTACAACTTTCTAAAGGTGTTTACAACATCAATATCTCGTTTGTGAGTCCTATAACAAATGAGCCTTATTTAAGAGTTAACTCTTTATTGAGTTTCCAGATCATACATAATGAAGACACTTGGCCACCTTTACTTTTTGATGCATCCATAGAATATACTGAAAAGCAATGTTGAAGGAAATCAAAAAAATGATACCTAAGAAAATTAGGAAAGACATCAAACTCAAGCTTTCAGACCGTAAAGCAGATAACCAACAAAAACTATGGGTAAGAAAGTATGGTCATAAACCTAAAATCTTCGGTATAGGAAATAATAAAACAGGTACAACTTCCCTAAAGATGGCTATGGAAGATTTGGGCTATAAAATAGGTGACCAACGAAAAGCCGAACTCTTACATCAAGAATGGGCACAGCGCAATTTTAAGCCTATTATAGAGTATTGTAAAACGGCAGAGTTCTTTCAGGATTTTCCTTTTAGTAAGCCCTTTACGTTTGTGGCTTTAGATCAGGCTTTTCCCAAGTCTAAATTTATTCTAACTGTTCGGGACGATGCAGAACAATGGTATAATTCTTTGACTAAATTTCACTCTAAACTATGGGGGAAAAGAGGTAGAATACCAACTCAAGAGGACTTACAGCAAGCTACTTACATTACCAAAGGAAGACCCTGGGAAATGAAACTTATAAATAACATTACTCCAAATGATGATCCCTACAATAAAGAGCTATTAATACAATCCTATATTGATTACAATAATTCAGTATTAAATTATTTCTCGCATCGACCCGAAGATTTATTGGTTTTAAACGTTGCAGATAAGAGTGCTTATCGTAAACTTTGTGAATTTCTAAACCAACCAGTGATCCAGGAAGAATTTCCTTGGATAAATAAGACTTAACTTTGAATAAGCAAACTATTATTTATGATCAACGTCACCAAAACTTTTTTTCCACCGATTGAAGACTACCAAAAGCAAGTTCAACGCATCTGGGAGAATGAGTGGTTGACCAATAACGGGGAGTTATATAAAGAGTTATCTCAAAAGCTTCAGGACTATCTGGGCGTCAACCAGATCATCCCAATGACCAACGGCACCTTACCCTTGCATATTGCTTTAAATGCCTTTGCGAATCAAGGCGAAGTGATTACGACGCCCTTTTCTTATGTTGCGACGACGGCCAGTATTGTTTGGGAAAAATGTACACCCGTGTTTGTGGATATCCATCCGGAGTATTTAACCATCGATGAAACTAAAATAGAGGCGGCGATTACACCAAAGACTACCGCCATATTAGCAACACATGTCTATGGGAATCCTTGTGCTGTAGAAACGATTGAGGCGATTGCTAAAAAACATAATTTAAAAGTGATTTACGATGCGGCTCATGGATTTGGAGTTACTTATAAAGGCAAGTCTATTTTTAATTATGGCGATGTAAGTACCTGTAGTTTTCACGCCACCAAACTCTTTCATACCGGTGAAGGTGGCGCCTTGTTTTGCCAGGATAAAGCTACACGACAGGAAATGTTCTACCGTCATAATTTTGGGCACGATGGCCCAGAAAAATACCATGGTCTAGGGATAAACGCCAAGATGAGCGAATTGCAAGCCGCTATGGGGTTAAGTGTTCTGCCTTATATGAAACATATTCTTACAGAACGACAACGTGTCTGTGACTATTACGATCAGCACTTAGAATTTTCAAAATTATCGAAGCTAAAAATCAGGGAACATACCCAATGGAATTACAGCTACTACCCTGTCATTTTTAAAACTGAAGAAGAGCTTTTAGAAACCATGAAAAGGCTAGCATCTGAAAATATTTATCCACGGCGTTATTTTTTCCCAAGTTTAGAAGCTTTACCTTATATTGAATCTAACTTATGTCCCATTGCTGAGGATATCGCAAAGCGTGTGATGTGTTTACCTTTATATACGACTTTAAAAGAAAAGGATCTAGAAATTATTGTAAACCTAATTAATCATGGATGATCGTGGTAGATCTATTGCGGTCATGCAGCCTTATATTTTTCCGTATTTGGGATATTTTCAATTGATTAATGCAGTAGATGAATTTGTGTTTTATGATGATGTCAATTTTATAAAACAAGGCTGGATAAATCGAAATCAAATACTAAACAATAATAAAGCGCTTGGCTTCTCAATTCCATTAGAAAAAGCTAGTTCTTTCGAGACCATTCAAGGAACTAAGATAAACTTCAACCTCTATGCTAAGTGGAAAAAAAAGTTTTTAAAAACCTTGGAGCAAAACTATTATAAGGCAACATATTTTGAATCTATTTATGATTTAGTCCGCGAAATTATTGAAGAGCCAAAAAGTGAGAGTATATCTGAATTAGCGATAAGAAGTAATGTAAATATTTCAAATTATTTGGGTTTAAAAACTAAGTTTAAGAAATCGTCTGAACATTTTTATGATTCCAAAAAATTGGAACGAACAGAACGACTTTTGAATATTTGTAATAAATTGAAAGCAAAAGCATACGTAAATGCTCTTGGAGGACAAGAATTATATAATAAATCAGATTTTAAAGCAAGTGATATTGATTTATATTTTCTTAAGCCAAATTTGAAAACTTACAAGCAGTTTTCAGAGGAATTTGTTCCAGGACTCTCAATTATTGATATATTGATGTTTAATAGTAAAGAGGAATGTATTGAACTTCTTAATGATTATAAACTAGTATGATTAATATTTCGATACATAGTGTGCCAAGATCAGGCTCAACATGGCTAGGTTCTATTTTTGATTCTTCTCCTAACACTAGTTATAGGTTTCAACCCTTATTTTCTTATACCCATAAAGGTTATTTAACACCTTATTCTGATAACCAGGATATTGATTCCTTTTTCAAAAGTATTTACAAAACAAAAGATGATTTTGTGCTTCAGAAAAAAGCTAAAATTGAAGGTTTAGTTCCTGAATTTGCAAAAGAAAAGATCACTCACATAGTTTATAAAGAGGTTCGCTATCATAATATATTAAAAAACTTACTCGATGAATCTAAACAAGTTAAAGTTATAGGTCTAATTAGAAATCCGTTTTCCGTTTTAACCTCTTGGTTAAAAGCTCCCAAAGAATTCAGAAAAGATCTAAATTGGAGTATTACAGATGAATGGAAAGGTGCGCCTTCAAAAAACCTAAATAAACCAGAAGAGTTCTATGGGTATGAAAAATGGAAAGAAGTATGTTTTTTGTTTTTAAACTTAAAAGAAAATTATCCAGATAGATTTTATTTATTAAATTATGAAGATTTGCTAAAAAACAAAGAATTAATAACAAAACAGCTTTTTGATTTTTGTAGTTTAAAATATACAATTCAAACCAATGAATTTTTGAATACTTCAAGTTCTATACAATCCGAGGGTACTTATTCAGTTTATAAGAGAAAGACAGATGATTTAGAGTGGAAAGATGTTTTACCAGATCTTATTCAAAAAACTATTAAAACCGACCCTGATTTTGTAAAACTCAATAAAAAGTTTCAATGGATTTAAAAAAGTTTAAAGGTAAGTATGAAGTTAAGGAAGTGAAAGAAAATCTTAATAATGTTAATCAAAACCCACTAGTTTCAGTTTGTGTTCAAACTTATAAGCACGTCAATTATATAAAACAATGTCTTGACGGTATTTTATTTCAAAAAACCAACTTTGAGTTTGAGATTTTATTAGGGGAAGACGATTCTAATGATGGGACTCGAGAACTATGTGAAGACTATGCAAAACGCTATCCAGATAAAATCCGTTTATTTCTCCATCATCGAGAAAATAATATAAAAATAGGAGGACAACCTACAGGGCGTTTTAATTTTCTATACAATCTACATTCATCAAAGGGCAAATACATCGCTCTCTGCGAAGGCGATGATTATTGGACCGATCCTTTAAAACTTCAAAAGCAAGTTGATTTTTTGGAGGGGAATGTGGAGTATAGTTTATGTTTTCATAGGGTACAAATTTTAGAAAACGGTTTGTTGAAATCAGATGATAATGATGTTACAGAAAAAAGGTTTAATAAAATTATTAAAAGAAATAGAATAGGTATAAACGAGTTAATCGAAGTAGGTAATTTTATTCACACACCTTCTGTGGTATTTAGAAAATCTAGTTTACCGAAACTCATGCCATTTGAATTGTCGTACTCCACTGTAGGGGATTTCTTTTTATATATTTTGCTAACTAATGGAAATCAATATATTAAAAAATTTAATGAACAAATGGGGGTTTACCGCAGAGGTGTAGGTATATATTCGACACAAAGCTCATTTGATATGAGCTTTAATATTCTTAAATATAAAACCTGTATTCTAAGTTTTCTAGACAAAGAAGAACACAAAGAAAAATTATTACAACAAATATTCCTAAGTATTGAAAAGATCAAAGCGCGAGAGCAAAAAAAGTCAGCCGAATTATCTTATAAAAAATTAATAAAATTATTTATAAAAAAAATAAAAAGTGACTTATAAAACCTACATCATTATCGTTAGCTATAACGCTACGCCTTGGCTTAATAAATGTTTAGAAAGTATAGATTTTTCAAGATATGAAGTTGTGGTTGTAGATAATTGTTCTAGTGATGGAACCGTTGCGCATTTACATAAAAACTATCCTGCAGTTAAATTATTTGAAGAAAATCAAAATCTAGGCTTTGGCAAAGCTAATAATATAGGCATGAGTTATGCATTAAACCAAGGGGCAGAGCACGTTTTTTTGCTCAATCAAGATGCTTATTTAGTTGGCGATGCTTTAGAACAATTGGTAGGTTTTCAAAAGCAAAACCCACAGTTTGGAATATTAAGTGCGGTTCATACCAATGCAAAAGAGACGCGATTGGATCGCAACTTTTCAAACTACGTCCGTTTTGATGCCAATCCAGCATTTTATTCAGATCATGTTTTAGGTCGACAATTACAAGATGTGTACGAAGTCCCTTTTGTGAATGCAGCGGGATGGTTGTTGAGCAAAACTTGTTTGATAACAGTAGGTGGTTTTGATCCAATATTCTTTCATTATGGAGAAGACGATAATTATTGCCAGCGTGTTTCTTACCATGGCTTTAAAATTGGTGTCCTCCCCAATATATTTATGGTTCACGACAGAGAGGAAAGGCCAAAACCTCAAATAGAGCCTTATTCTGATGCCTATTTTAAAATCCAAGACCGTAGTTTAAAAATAAAATATGGTAATATAAATGACTTTGATAAACGCAGAATCCTCAATCATAGAAAAAAAATAAAACGGCAATTGCTAAAAGCTCGAATAAGACAGAATCAAAAATCGATAAAAGGTCTTAAAGAATATGTGCGACACATGGATCGCATCATCCCCGAAATTGAGAAAAGTGTGGAAAAAAATAAAGTACAACAACCTAATTATCTTCCATTATAAGCGATATAAGGTTTGATTTTTTGGAGAACACTCTTATTTATTTTATAATTAGTTGGAGTCAATTTTCTTATTAAATTCAAATATAACCTTAGGTTATTGAATGTTAACAGCCTGTTCTATGATACTCAGATCTCCTTTCAAAAGGCTTGCCAACCTGAACGTGCCTGGATGAATTGGACAGGCAAGTTTATTTCAGTTCCACCATTTAGACTTGTTTTAGTGTATGGCATATACAAATTTAAAACTGTTAACGACAAACTAACCACTATCAACCAACCCCGAAAAACCAACCACGAAAATCTTGATAAATTAATAACTCATCATGAATTTTCGTAACATTGCAAAAACAATCTTTCACCCATGAGTGACCAGCCACTAGTCTCCATCATTATACCCACCTACAACCGCGCGCATCTGATCGGTGAAACTCTGGACTCAGTAATAGCGCAAACTTATCAAAATTGGGAATGCATTATTGTGGATGATGGTTCTAGCGATAACACCGATGAGGTGGTTGGCGAATATGTGAAAAAAGATAGCCGTTTTAAATATTACCATCGACCAGACGAACATTTACCGGGGGGAAACGGCGCTCGTAATTATGGGTTTAAGGTTAGTAAAGGAAAGTATGTGCAGTGGTTTGATAGCGATGATTTGATGTATCAAGAGTTAATTAATACTTGCGTAAGCAAAATAAGTAAAGCAAATTTTGATTATATAATTACGAACTTTGAAAAGGTAAAATTAAATGGTGAAACAATTGTTAATAAACCTTTTTCTGACATTGAAAATATATTTGCCGATTTTATTTGTCAAAGAGTGGCTCTAAATACACTTACTTTTTTTTATTCTCGTGAAGCCATAGTACGAATAGCTTATGATGAAACCTTAAAAAACGCCCAAGATCTCGATTTTATTTCGAGATTCTTGCGTCATGGGTACAAGGGCGTTCTAAATAATGAATATTTATTTAGCGTTAGAATTCACTGCACGACAATAACTTCAAAATTTAAAAACAAGGAAAAGGAAGCAGTGATGACCGAATTAAAGGTTCGAAAGCAAAATATTGTTTATGCGCAACAAAACTTTCAGGAAGAAGATATAGCCATAATGCGTGAAAAACTACTTGTAAAAAGTTTAAAATTGGGTGAGATAGATAAGCTAGCGTTTTTCAGAATCATTCTTAGCTTTCATAATGAGAAAATTTTATCTTTAAAAGCTACCATCAAAACCCTGTTTTTGGGTGCTATTTATTTATTATCTGGTCGTGAAAAGAGAAGCTATAAAAAAGTATCATTCAATGGATAAAATTCTAATCATCTATGGTTCATTAAATTCTGTTCCATCACCAGAAGGAGCTGCTCCAGCTAAAGTAATTGAAGAGACCGTAAAAGCATTAAACGACAGCCGATTTGAAGTACTTTCCAACACAAACCCAAAGTTAAAAAAGCAATATTACGATCGAAAAATATTCCATCACGTTAAATACTCAAGATTAAGTCGTCTACTTCTGTTTTCGCTTAAGCTGAGGTATTCTTATGCAAAGCGTAAACAGTTATTTATAACTGCGAGTGATCAACAGCTCCATTTCTTTATTTTAGTTTGTTTATTCGTCAAAAAACATAAACACAAAAAACTAATTGTGCATGTAAGCCCAGGATTGGTAAATATGCTAAAGCTATTTTGCCCAGATGTTGAAATTGTTTTTTACCATCACGGGACGTCTTTACACACCAAGTTAAAAGAGCAACAATGGAAAACCTTACTAAATAATACTATTTCTATCTTTGGAGTAAATGAGATAGCAAAAGAAAAATCAAATACAACATTTAAATTAAAAGTTAATTATCCAAATTATATAGGTATCAAGAATGCAATTTCAGAACCGGATTTGTCTAAATATGAAAAAGATAAATTAAATAATTTTACATTCCTTTTTTCAGGGAGAATCTGTCCAGAAAAAGGAGTTCTTAATTTATTACAGTCATTCGAAATTGCTTACCAAAAAAATAATGCGATCCAATTAATTATAGCTGGTGGTGCTGGAGGTGGTGATAAAGTCAACTTAAATACTCCTTATATCCAAAAATGTAAGAATTTTGCACAGGAAAAAAACCTACCTATTGAATTTACAGGATTCTTAAATAAAGACGAGCTTTACCATTTGTTAAATAATGTAAATGTCGTTGTTTTATCAACTGATAAGAAATTATATAATGAGGGAATGCCTTTGTGTTTAATAGAGGCAATGGCTTTTTCTAATCCAATTATAGCCACAGATTCAGGTGGGAATAAGGAGCTAGTGGATCATGGAGTTAATGGATTTCTCATCAGCGATTATCCTTATATTGAGTCCATGGCTCAGGCGATGATAAAATTAGTAGAAGATCAAGATCTTTACAGAAAGATGGAAATTGCTTCAAGAGAAAGGTTTGAAAAAAATCATACTTATTTTACGTATGTTAAAAATTTTAAATATGCTTTAGAAGCAGTAAATTTTATTTAAATGTTAGTAGCTATTCACAACAGAGATGGAGGATTTTCTAAGCAATGGATCAAATATTGCAAAGAAAAAAAAATACCTTACAAAACAATAAATTGTTATGATAACGATATAATTAATCAATTAAAAGGGGTCTCACATTTGCTATGGCATTATCACCGCTATGAGGTGAAAAATGGTCACGTGGCATCACAATTATTAGGTGTTTTTGAAAATATGGGTATAAAAGTATTTCCTAATTTCAATACGAGATTAAGTTTTGATGAAAAAATCTTACAAAAATATCTACTTGAATCTATTGAGGCTCCTTTGCCAGAGACAACTATTTTCTTTGATGAATTAAAGGCAATAAGTTGGGTAAATACAAAAATGGTCACTCCTAAGGTATTTAAATTAAGTAAAGGAGCTGGTTCAAAAAATGTATCATTAGTTAATTCCAAAAAAGCACTTCTAAAAGTTAAACAGATGTTTTCCACAGGTGTTTCTTCTTTTGTGACACCAAAATTTAAATTGAATAGTAAACCGTTTTATAATATCTATAGGCACTTTTTTAAAAGAAAACCTCTTACAACTTATAAGAATAAAATGGTAGGTAAGGAATTTGGGTATGCCTATTTTCAAGAGTTTTTACCAAATAATGATCATGATATCAGAGTAATTACTTTTAGAGATAAAGCTATTGCAGCCAAAAGAATGGTTGCCAATAATTCGTTTAAAGCATCAGGTAGTGGTAAGTTTTTCTATGATAAGGATTTAATACCTAAAGAATGTATTGAAAAGGCTTTTGAAACGAGCCGAAAACTTAATTTCCAATTTATGGCTTATGATTTTGTGAAACATTCTACCAAAGGATATCTTATTGTAGAGATTTGCCCAGGGGTATCAGCGCGCTTCTACGACAAAACTGAAGGTTACTGGAACACTGAATTAGAATGGTGTGAAACAAATAGTTTTGTATTAGAGCATTATATAATTGCTGATTTATTAAATGAAGTTATTTTATAATGATAAATAAAATTCTAATAGCATCCGGCTCTCGTCATACGGTACCTCCTTTAAAACACAGTCCAGGTGTGGCTAGGATTATCTATACCTTAGCCAATCATATAGATAGAGATAAATACCAAATACGGGTTATCAGTAAAGATCATCTTGATTTAGCACAGCTAGATTTTAATACCGGTATTTTTTTACATCCCAAAGTGAATTTAAAAACGAGTATTTTAAAGCATTTCTTAAACAAGATGCCTTACCGTATCTTGAAAAAAACATATGGGTTCACTCAAGTTGACCGCATACTTTATTATACCGGTTTAGTCAACTTAGCCAAGCAAGAAAAACCTGATCTTGTTATCACTTTTATGCATTTTGAGTTGTTTAAAATGTTAATTAAGGCTTTGCCCAATAGCAAGCATGTTTACTTTTTTAGGAGTACAGATCTTAATGGCCGTATAGGGAAAGAGAATATGCGCTATTTAATTAAGCATAGTTCAGGGTTCTTGGCTAATACAAAGGAACCTATAAAAGAGTTAAAGCAGTTTAAAACAATATCTTTTCCTACGCAAACCATATATAATTCGACCCCAGAACAAACTAAAACTAATCGGGTACTAGTTAATACACGAAAAGAGATACGCTCCAAATTTAATATAACCAACGATACAGTAGTTATCGGGTTTGCAGGAAGGTTTAGCGAGGAAAAGTCTTTATTTGAACTTTTTGAAGCAATTAAAGAAAAAAGGAATAGGGGTTTGAATTATCAAATCTTAATTGCTGGGGATATCAAAAATGAAAAGACACCCAACCATAACTACTTTGAGAAGCTTAAAAATTTTGAAGCAAAATTTTTAAAAAATGCGGTTCACTGGATGGGCTGGGTAACGCATGCAGATCTTCACCTATTTTATACGGCCATTGACTTTGCTGCTGTACTATCCAAATATAGGGAAGGAAATAGCATGTTTTTATTGGAAGCTTTAAGTTATGGCAAACCTGTAATAGCTACCGCTATTGGAGGTAATCAAGAGGCCATTACGAATAATAAAAATGGATTTTTAATACAATCAACTTCTATTCAAAAAGAATTGGTTGCAGCTCTTACACACGTTGAGAATAATAAAGGTATGTATGAAGAATGGAGTCAGAATGCTTTGGCTTACATACAGCAAGAACATTCTGAGCAAATAATGATTAATAAATTTAATTGTTTTTTGGATAAAATAAAATCTTGATCATGCATATCATCATCTTCGACGGTTCTTTTAAAACCACTCCTTTTATCAACCGCCTTATGATGGGTTTAATTATTCAAGGTCAAAAGGTGAGTGTGATTGGTTTCAATGA
>Ga0306865_1000147_pt1 | contig 38349 bp, 24 predicted proteins | sample AntRauTorckE5431_FD_190441 | JGI IMG/M metagenome (GOLD analysis project Ga0306865, IMG submission 190441) | Saline lake microbial communities from Rauer Islands, Antarctica - Metagenome Torckler E5 #431 (v2) (version 2) | ecosystem: Environmental > Aquatic > Non-marine Saline and Alkaline >... | reverse complement strand
ATTCGCGGGCTTTTATGATTTCCTTAAAAAAATAGCGATCATTTTCTTGCAAGCGTACTTCTACGGGCAGACTGTTAGCTTGTGCGATAGCATTAGCAGTTTGGATACTGACTGGATCTATATCACTGGCCACCCATGACCACTCATACTGGCTAGCACCTATGATGGGATATATGCAGTTAGCACCTGTACCTATATCCAGGCATTTTATTTTCTTGCCCAGTGGTATGCGTCTATTATCATCACTGCCTAGGATATCTGCTGCGTAGTGTATATAGTCTGCTCTGCTAGGGATAGGTGGATAGAGATAACCATCTGGGATATCCCAGTGCAGTACTTCATAGTCGTACTTTAGTAAAGCTTGATTGAGTAGTTTTACAGCAGTAGTACTATGGAAGTCTATGGTTTTTACGCCATACTTATTTGTAGCTACATGATCTGCCAGTGCTGGAGTTTGAGCTGTTAGTTTCTCAAAGTTATAGTTAGTCTGGTGCCGGTTACGATGGTGCAGTTTAGATTTCACCTCTTTCAGCTTAGCAGTACTTGGTTTTTGGTCTTGTGGCATTGGTGCAAAGGTAGGCGAGAAGGTGCTTAAAGTTCAAATAGAAGTTCAAATACAAGAGAACTGGGGAAAGGGTAGTGGCTGTTAGAATTTTTTGGATGTTTGGGGGAGTCTTTTAATACACCTTTTCGCACAGCGATCAGATTGTGTGGGATTTAAAAATCAAACCAACTTCTTCGTCGGTTAAGCTTTAGGTCTTGGAGTGTGCTGCTTTTTACTTGGATACCGAAGCTAAACATCTGTCTGCCTATAGGGTACCACTCAAACTCCATCTGCCAGCAGTGTAAATCTCTAAATAGATTTAAAGAAGTGATAGCGAGTTCTTTATTGGTAATATCATACCCTGAGTTTACCCCTATTTTCCAATTTTCGGTAAGGTTGATTTCTCCTCTAAAATTAATAGCCTGTGTAATCGTACTTTCGAGTAAGGCTGGGGTGATAGCTCTAAAATTATAGTTCAGTGATAGACTCCACGGCAGATTGAAATCTACGTAGTTTTGCATGTTATTATTGATAAATTCGAGTTCGTCGTCATTCACGTTTTCAGAGGTCTTTCGCTTAAATGCGTCTGGATTCAGATTAGTAGCTATGGAGAGAGAACTCTGTGTAAAGTGACCCAGTTTATCCATAGTATTCCAGGCGTAATCGGTATTTCTAGTGGTTCTACTGCCGTCAGCTGTCAGTTTATATCCGTACGGATCAAAAGTGGAGCTGAAGGTCATACGTACTTTATTCAAGATAGTGGTATTACCACTGATTCTAAATTTAGATAGGTAAAAAGAGTCTTCTGCAAGGAAATTATACCCAGATCCGAAGTTGAGGTTTTCTATGATCTTTATCTTTTTCACACCACCATTGGCAGTATCTTTAGAAGACTTCACTTTAATTTCTAGGTTATTACCCATCCCAAAGTTAATAGCTGCAGTGGGACCATTAGTAGGTCTACCGAGGCTACCATTTTCGTAGATACTGTAGGTGCGGAATACATCGGAAGTGTCAGTCTGTACCGAGCGGTATCCATTTTCCTCACCAGAAGTGAAGTCTGGATTCCACACGGCACTTATGTTAGGACGCATCACGTGCCGGATAGCTTGCAATGGACTTTCTTTTTTAAATAGTTTCATACCATACAGTATGGTGCTCATTCCTATACTAGTGCGGTAGCTGTATGCTCTGTCAAATCCGCGGACATTATCATTTACAAGCAGCGTATCATTCTCACTATCCCACGTTTTTTCGGTGGTTTTTAGATACCAATACTCATTGAAGCTAAAATTAGGAGATACGGTGATCCATTTTAGTGCTTTGAACGAAGTACTGATGGGAATACTGTGACTTACACCAGATTTGACATCATCCAGTAGATTGGGATTAGTACTTATACTGGGCTGGCCAAATACTTCTCCTACACCCGCTATTAGGATGGTATCTACCGTACTGATTTCATTTCGAAAAGTACCTTGGTAGGAGACACCTAAGTTTCGCATAAAGCTCTTTGCCGTAGCGTTTTTAGCATTGAAATTTTTGAAGGGCATCTGACGACTTACACTGGTAGTAAGTTGCGGTAGCGTCATATTGAGAGCTCCAGTAGTCAGATTTTGATTCATGTTACTCGCTATACTCATGTTCAGCTTTCTATTGAAAAAGCCTCGGCTGTAGGATACACTGGAGTTACTGTTAGTACTAATAATGTCTTCGTAGTTAGTCGTGTTGTTTTTCAAGAAACTACTGGTCACGAAGTTTACATTGGCAGAGAAGTTACTCCCTGGCTTAGCCTTAGAATCACGGGTGTAGGTCCACCGCAGACTATAATCATTACTTACTCTGAAGTCAGGAGCTTCTGGCTCGCCAAACTCATTTCTATTGAAGCTAAGTTGCAGGTTTCCACGGTAGCGATATTTTCTATAATAATTAGACCTCAAGGTGGCTCCCCAGCTACCACGGAAGTAGATGTCTGCTGCTACTTGTACGTCTATATAGTCATTGACTGGCAGGTAGTATCCCAGCTGACGTAGATTAAATCCCCTGTCCACACTCTCCCCAAAAGTAGGGAAGAGAATACCTTGCTTTCGTTTTTCAGGTATAGGGAAAAAGCCAAAAGGGACTACCAGCGGTGTATTAATATCTGCTATCACTAGGTTAGCAGGACCTGTTATTATTTGTTTCTGTGGAATGACTTTAATCTTATCTGCCTTGATATAAAAGTGGGGATCTGGCAGGTTACACGTAGTGAATCGAGCATTTTTCACATAGATATTTTCTTGGCTATCACGCAGCACACGCTCACCGTGTATGAATCCGTCTTTCTCACTAGTCAGTACGCCATAACTCATTCCTTTTTTAGTCTCAAAATTATACAGCATAGTATCTGCCTCATACATTTTGCCGTTATCTTCAAAGGACGGTCTACCCTCATACTTTTGGTTACTATCATTGACTACTCCAGTGGCAAATACATCTTTACTGTCAAAATTTATACTGATGAAATCTGCATTAAGTTTCACATCGTCGTAGAGTATCTGTGCATTACCATAGAGATAGGCTTTTTTAGCTGTCATGTCTAAGACTATGGAGTCATCTGCTTGGTAATCTACTACCGCGTCTAGATCTGACTGATGATCGGCTATGTTAAATCCGATACTGTCTAGAGTGCTGCTACTGTCTGTACTACCTAGCAAAGAATCAGCGGTAATCCGTGTAGAATCTATGATTTGTATGGAGGAGTCAGCAGTAGATTGAGCTAAAATTGGTGTACTAAAAAACAAACAAAAGAGAACAATCAGTTGATATAAAACCGACTGATTACAAGCTCTTTGCGAATATAGAATGCTATTATTGTTCACTAAATCGTATCTAAAAAATTTACTGAAATGCAAATGAACGACATATATCCTATAAAGAGACGGGTCTCAGGTATATTTCTGATAGGCTTAGTTAGTATTTCGATATTAGTTAGTTCACAGCCTTTAAACCTCTTTAAATCATCGATAAAGGTAATAGTGATAGATGCCGGTCACGGCGGTGTAGACTACGGTTGCCACGGATCAGTAGAAAATCAAGAGAAAGATATAGCGTTAGATATAGCCTTAAAACTTGGTGATAAAATAAAGAAAGAGTTGCCAGACGTGAAAGTCATCTATACCCGAACAGATGATAGATTCGTTGAACTTTGGAAAAGAGCGGATATTGCCAATAAAAACAAGGCGGATTTATTCATCTCTATTCATTGCAATGCACATACAAATAAGAGTGTAAGTGGTGCAGAAACCTTCGTGATGGGGCTGCATAAAAGTGCTGAAAATAGGAGGGTAAGTCAGCGAGAAAATGAATCGATTAAACTAGAAGAAAACGATGAAGACACTGGTCATTACTATGATTTTGACCCGAGCTCAGCTGAGGCACATATTATACTATCACTGTATCAAAGTGCGTTTTTAGAGCACAGTATATCTCTGGCCAGTATAGTGCAGGATAATGTGAAGGATAAAGGCAAGATGATAGATTTAGGAGTGAACCAAGCAGGCTTCTTAGTGCTTTGGAAAACCATCATGCCAAGTGTACTTATAGAGACCGGATATCTCACTAATCCTGCCAATGAAGCATATTTGATATCGGAGGTAGGTAAAAATGAGTCTGCAACCAATATATTTGAAGCAATAAAAGAGTTTAAAATACGCTTGGAAGCAGGCAAATAAATCTATAATAACAAGGAAATGAGCATTTCAAAAGAAACTAAAGTAGGCATATTATCAGCATTTGCTATAACTGTACTAGTCATAGGATATAACTTTATGCGAGGGGAGGACCTCTTCACTTCTAGTAACGAGTACTTCGGTAAATACGAGAAAATAGAAGGTCTATTTAAGTCTAATCCTGTACTTATAAATGGGTATAAGATAGGTAGTGTGACCTCTATTAACATGAATAGAGCGACCTTAGAGTTGACTGTGGGTATCACTGTAGGAGATGACATTAAAGTACCTAAAAATTCCATTATGAAAATCGTCAATAATGATTTGATAGGGAGCAAAGCAGTAGAGCTCATCTTTGGGGATGATTCTACAGAGTTTGCTAAGACAGGAGATTTTCTCAAAGCAGAACAAGATCAAGGAATAGCTCAAGCCGTGAGTGGAGTACTAGAGCCGCTCACACAGAGTGTGAGCTCTGTGCTGGGTAATATAGATACTGCCATAGCGGGAGCAGATCTAGAGACTACCCTAAGAGACGCTTCTTTAGCCCTAAAGTCATTTAAGGAAACTGCAGATAAATTAAATAACCTGCTCAATGGTAAAGATGCAGAGATAGCCGCTATACTAGGCAATGTAAAAGAAACTACAGTAGGGCTCAAAGGGCTTACTCCTAAAATAGATGGGATACTAAATGAGATAGATTCTACCAGTAAGGAGCTGTCTTCTATAGAATTCGGGATACTCGCAGCACAAGTTAAAAACCTAGCGACAGAATTAGAAAAAACTACTGCTGCAGTAAATAGTAAAGACGGTACGCTTGGCATGCTACTGAATGATAAAGAACTTTACGATAATCTAGATAAGACAGTGGCTAAGTTAAAAGCACTGCTGGCAGATATAGAAAAATATCCGCGTAGATATACGGGCTTCACAGAGCGTCAGCGTAAAAAAGGCGATGAGGCAAAGGAAGAAGGAGAGTAGTTTTTTTAATATTAAGCAACCTATACGGTGTGCTAATGGACTATATAGTGAATGCTTAGAAATAGTATACTAATAGTTTTTTTGTCCCTAATTGCTTTCTCAGGCAATGCTCAGAAAGTTCTTGGCTCCCAAATAGATTATATTAGAATAGATTCCTTTACCTATCAGGTAAGGCTCATGGTATATTCAGACTGTAGAGATTCTGCTTTTCAGCTGGATACTAACTCATACTTTCTGCTCAGAGATACAGGAAGTAGCACGCTGCTGGCCCCTACACTCACTGCTATAAGAGATATATCTACCTACAATGATACTATCACTCCGTGCGTAGATAGTCTGATGGGGATAGTGGCTAATACGTATATAGATACTATAGATTTTAAAGATAGTTTCAGTGCGTATAAGAGTTCAGAGGATATCTGGTTTGAGTTTCATACAGATAGGATGCTGGTAGGATCTAATGTGATGTGCGGCAGCACAGATACTTTCAGAAAGTCCAGAAATTATGCATATATAAAACTGCAATCATGGCCCAGAGGTACTCAGTTTTATAATGATCCGCTGTTTTTAGTGGCTTCGAATGCTCCTGTTTTTACTGCTCACTTAGCAACACCTAACAATGGAATGGATTCAGTGACGTATAGATTTGCTAAGGTTTATAATGATACAGGAGAAGTGAGTTGGAACTGCACGGGTTCTCGTTGGAATAACCCTTTTGAAAGTTATTACCTTCCTGTATGGTCTTTCCCGTTTAATAATCCCAACGCATCTCCACCGCTGGGCGTTTATTTGAATCCTACCACCAGCGAATTAATATATACTCCTGTATCTGGTGGTAGTGTAGATAATTTTGGGATAGAAGCTAAACTTTGGCAAGATGATAGTACAGGAGTGAAGCGTAATGTAGGAGAGATAAGAAGAGAGTTGTTCCATTTCGTTCAAAGTAGTCAGACCAATAGGCCGCCCAAAGTAAAAGGCCCTTATTCTTTTGCAGTCTGTGCAGGAAGTACCTTGTGCTTTAATGTAGAGACAGAGGATGATGTCTTTGTTCTGCCTCCACCGGCTCCCTTGCCTTCACCTGATACTGTGCGTACTTGGTGGGATAGTACTTTATCTCATCTAGGAGCTACGTTTACGATCACTAATCCTACTGCTAGACTTCAGAATGGGCGTTTTTGTTTCACGCCAGATGATAGCTTATTCGCTGAGCAGCCATATTACTTCACAGCATACGCTAAGGATAATAGAGGGATAGTTGGTGGTCAAGTATCTCGGGTATTTCGGATATCCGTAAAAATGAAAGCTATGGCTACATCTTTTTCTGTTTTAGAGTATTGTAGTCCTTCATTAGCTGTACGTCATACGGTAGTACCTGATAGTAGTAGTGGATTTACTTTCTCGTGTATCAAAGAGTTGTTAGACAGTGCTGGGCGGCGTATTCGCTCTTCTATGGATATTAGATTTGGGTCTACAGCATCTTTCGTCTCTTCAGGTTTATCAGATGTTATATTGGGAGATACTACAGGTGTGTTTATTGTAAAATCTACAGTGAGTAATTTTCCGTTGAATTGTCCTTTAGTCCTCTATGATACCATGTCTCTTAGCCTTTCTACGCCAGAGGAAGTAGGAATTTCCGATACCTTACTTTTTTGTGATGTATCAGGAGATACATTACACATTACCAAAGACTGGAGGAGTATACGCTGGAGTACAGGAGATACTATGAGTAGTATTTACATAGATAGTGCCGGTAGTTACGCTGTTTTTTTAGAGGATTCTTGCGGCAATATAGATAGGCGAGATTTTGAAGTCTTTATTCAGTATACCCCTTCGCCTATATTTCCGGATGCTTACATCTGCAGTGGTGAGGCTGTTCAGTATATTTACGAGGACTCTTTGCCTCATAGTATATTGTGGTCCACAGGTAGTTTGAGTGATACATTTGTATCGAGTAGATCCACCAGTTATTTTGTATATGTTTCTAACAGATGCTCATCTGTAAGAGATACTTTTATTGTGTATGAAAATTGGCCTCGAGCTCATATAGAAGAGGTTTATGCAGCGTGTGATACCGTTATATTAAAGTCTGTGATAGATTTTGGGGTAGATGTAGAGTCCTATTGGGTGGTGGGTAATGATACCATTTATGATTCCGTACTATTGATCAGCAGTGATAAGTACGTACAGCTCAGAGTAAGAACAAGATGTAAAGATGTATATGCAGATTACCTGGTAGTAACTCCGCGGACATTACCTACAGTTTCGGTAGCAGAAGACTTTAAGTTTTCGTGTAATCCTACGGGTGCTGTTTTTCGAGCAGCAGGTAGATATGTAGATAGTGCAGTGTGGTCTACAGGTACTGTGGGGAGTAGTCTTACAGTCTCTTCATATGACACCTTTTATGTAGCTAATGTAAATGAGTGTGGAGCAGCGTATGATACCGTGACCTATTTTCAGAATAAAAAGCCGGTTTTTCAGATCAAGCAAGATAGTAGTATCTGTGACCAGATTATCTTGTACACTGATATTTCTCAAGGAATAAATTGTGATACTTTTTGGTACATCGGTCCTATACCATATGTTCAAGATTCATTTATCTTAACTACTTCTCAGGCAGCGTCTGCTTATGTGTCTAACGCATGTGGGACAACGTTAAAATCTATCTCATCCGTTAATATTCCGATCGCTCCACAAGTTTCTATAGTCGCAGATACGCTATTATTTTGTGATTTAGATACGGCAGATATCTCCGCTACGGGAAATTTTTCATCTATGTGGAGTTGGTCTACTGGAGAGCAAGGCGATGGTACTGTAGTGACAGGAAATGGTGTTTACATAGTTCGAAACACCCGTTATTGTGGTGATGCTACTGACAGTGTAGTCGTTGTTTTAGAATCCACTCCGAGTATTTATCTGCCTTCAGATACTAGTGTGTGTAATGAGGATAGCTTGTTAATAGTAGCTGTATCTGGTAGGTCAGGACTAGACTATACTTGGGATAATGATTTGATAGCTTATGACTCTACTGTATGGGTGACTGCTTCTGCATGGTACACAGTCAGAGCCCGAAATAACTGTGGTGATGATACAGCATCCATTCAGGTAAAATTTTTAACTGTAGAGCCTTTTAGCTTGGGTCCTGATACTTCCTTTGCTAGCCTCACAGTATACGTAGAGTTAGCCGGGCCTTCGTGGGGAGATGCGTTATGGTCTACCGCTGATACTAGTGCTAGTATTATAGTGCAAGATACTGGTCTTTATTGGCTAGAAGTCTCTAATGAGTGCGGTGCCTTTAGAGATAGTATTGTAGTGTTTTACGATTCTACACTAAGTGTTTTACCCGCACCACAAGTAGGAATTAATATATACCCGAACCCTTCAGATGGTAAAGTCTACTTGAACTTATCGGGCCACGATTTTATTGACCTAAAAATATACAATAGCCTGGGAGTTTTAGTAGCCAAACAATTGAATTTTTCAGGAGGCGAGATAAGTTTATCATACTTGCCGTCAGGTCAATATACCTTTCAGGTTAGTGTACATAATTGGTTAGCCTATTATAAGTTAGTACTGATAAGATAGCGTCTGCATGGTACTTAACTTTTTCACTAATAATGGCAGAAGTGCCTAAACTCAGTGTAAATTTCGGTAAGGTCAGTATCTACATCATGTGTAGATTTTTCACTTGCGGTATCTTCTATTCCTCTTTCGGCTAGGATGGCCACGTCAGATCTAGAACGGATGTACTTTACGCAAGAGTTATACCAAGGACTCATCTGCAAATCGCTTTCAATATAGATCTGTCAATTTTACAAGAGCATAAATGGGCAACATTTATAGCGTAATAGCTCTGACCTCTAAAAATCAGCACACAAAAAAAAGCCGCAATAGAGATATCTCCATTGCGGCCGTTTATAGAATTTACTTAAAGATAAATTTATCTTTTAATCAATTTACTTCTCATAGTTTGATCAGCAGCACTTATTTCAATGATGTACATACCCTTTGCAGCTTCTAAGTTAAACTGATACACACCTCCTGAGATGTTGCTTTCAGCGTAAATTAGATTTCCACTGATATCGTAAACATTAACAGCTACATCATTCAATGAATTCAAGTCTATATTTACTAATCCAGTATTCGGATTAGGGTAAATAGAAACACCTTCGAATATGAGACTTTCAAATACACTAGCTAGTTGGATAATCTGACATTCAGAAGTATCTACATAACTGGAGTTGGTTATTTCTATAGCGTATTCGCCATTAGTTGAGCCATTAAATGAGGCATTTGTTGCTCCTACTATTTCAGAATAGGTGTTTAGACAATTTAACCACTGGTAGGTAGCTCCAGTCTGAACTGTAGCTTCAAGCAATGGATCGTTGTTAGTGATAGTCAAGTCATTCTTTATTATGGTCAAGTCAAGCGTAACTACTGAGTCACAACCTGCAGCATTAGTGAAAGTGTCTAGAGCTGTAGTGTTAGAAGCAGTGTAGCTGATTCCATCTGTCCACGTGTAGTTATCACAAGCTGAAATCACATCAGAACTAGACGTACTGTTGAGTATAGTTAAGTTAAGCGTAACTACTGAATCACAACCTGCAGCATTAGTGAAAGTATCTAAAGCTCTATTGTTAGAAGCAGTATAGCTTATTCCATCCGTCCACGTATAGTTATCACAAGTAGAAATCACATCTGTGCTAGACGTACTGTTAAGAATAGTCAAGTCAAGTGTAACTACGGAGTCACAACCTGCAGCATTAGTGAAAGTATCTAAAGCTCTATTGTTAGAAGCAGTATAAGAAACCCCATCTGTCCACGTGTAGTTATCACAAGCAGAAATTACATCCGTACTAGACGTACTATTAAGAATAGTCAAGTTAAGCGTAACTACTGAATCACAACCTGCAGCATTAGTGAAGGTATCCAAGGCTATGCTATTAGAAGCCGTATAGTTAACTCCATCTGTCCACGTGTAGTTATCACAAGCAGAAATCACATCTGTACTAGACGTACTGTTGATAATAGTTAAGTTAAGTGTAACTACGGAGTCACAACCTGCAGCATTGGTAAAAGTGTCTAAAGCTCTATTGTTAGAAGCAGTATAAGAAACTCCATCCGTCCACGTGTAGTTATCACAAGCAGAAATCACATCCGTGCTAGCCGTACTGTTGATAATAGTTAAGTTAAGTGTAACTACGGAGTCACAACCTGCAGCATTAGTAAAAGTATCTAAAGCTGTGCTGTTAGAAGCGGTGTAGGAAACTCCATCCGTCAAAGTATAATTATCGCAAGCAGAAATTACAGCTGTACTTGCAGTAGGCGAACATTCTTTAATAGAAATATCATCAATAGAGATATACCAAGGTGAAGTATTCATAAACCCGTTTATTCCTACATAGTAAGTGCCAGAAGTAGCAGGAGTGAATGTTCCCGAAATCAACTGTGAAGTACTACCTATGCCCGTGTTTGCTACTATGGTATCGGTCATAGCGGCAGCAGTTGCTGTAAGTCCGTATCTGATACCTACGTTTGAGTTAGTCGTTGTGGTACCATCTTGGTTAGCATATACTTCAGCGGTATATGGTGTTCCTGCTGTTAAGCTTACAGGTATGAATAACCAATCATCGTTGCCGTATCTTAAAAATGCGTTCCAGTCCCCAGTTCTTGGAGCTCTGCCGTATGAAGTCAATGTATTATTAGCTGTCCACGTTTGTGTACCAGTTACACTTTCTTGAGATAGACATCCAGCCACATTTGTGCTGTGCGTATATCCACTTTCAAAACCTTCTGTATACGGAATTGTGAAAGCATTACAATTAGTAGTAAATGATCCTTTAGTAGACCAAGCACTTGTATCACCTGCTCCACAAATAGCTCTTACATAAAAATCATACTCTGTATCAGCTGCAAGACTATCAAGAGAATAAGGGTTAGATGCAGTTACTAGTAGGTTACCAGCACCTTGTGAGAAATTAGCAGTATCCCACTCAACTTGCCAAGAGGTAGCTGTTCCATTTTCTGTCCATGATAGATTAGCTGAATCTGAAGCTATACCCGAAGTAGTAAGACTTATTGGGCCTGGACAGCTTGGAGTTTCGGTAATAGAAATATCATCAATAGAGATATAATAAGGGGAACTATTCATAAACCCATTTATTCCTATATAGTAAGTGCCAGACGAAGTAGGTGTAAATGCTCCAGTAATTAACTGTGAAGTACTGCTTATGCCTGTGTTAGCTACAATAGTATCCGTCATAGCGGTATCATTTGCTGTAAGACCATATCTGATACCTACATTTGAGTTTGTTGTAGTGGTTCCATCTTGGTTAGCATATACTGCCGCAGTATATGATGTACCTCCTGTTAATGTTATAGGTATAAATAACCAATCATCATTGGACCAAGGTAAGAAAGCGTTCCAGCTTCCTGTTCTTGGAGTTCTGCCGTATGAAGTCAATGTGTTATTAGCTTTCCAAGTTCCCGTGCCAGTTACACTTTCTTGAGATAGACATCCAGCCACATTTGTGCTGTGCGTATATCCACTTTCAAAACCTTCGGTATACGGAATTGTGAAAGCATTACAATTAGTAGTAAATGATCCTTTAGTAGACCAAGCACTTGTATCACCTGCTCCACAGATAGCTCTTACATAAAAATCATATTCTGTATCAGCCGCAAGACTATCAAGAGAATAAGGGTTAGATGTAGTTACCAATAGGTTACCAGCCCCTTGTGAGAAATTAGCAGTATCCCACTCAATTTGCCAAGAGGTAGCTGTTCCGTTTTCTGTCCATGATAGATTAGCCGAATCTGAAGCTATATCCGAAGTAGTAAGACTTATTGGGCCTGGACAGTTTGGAGTTTCTATAATAGAAATATCATCAATAGAGATATAATAAGGTGAAGTATTCATAAACCCATTTATTCCTATGTAGTAAGTGCCAGACGAAGTAGGCGTAAATGTTCCAGTAATTAACTGTGAAGTACTGCTTATTCCAGTGTTAGCTGCAATGGTATCCGTCATAGCGGTATCGTTTGCTGCAAGACCATATCTGATACCTACATTTGAGTTTGTTGTAGTGGTTCCATCTTGGTTAGCATATACTGCAGCAGTATATGATGTACCTCCTGTTAATGCTATAGGTATAAATAACCAATCATTGTTACCGTATTGTAAGAAAGCGTTCCAGCTTCCTGTTCTTGGAGTTCTACTGTAGGTAGTAAATGTATTATTGGCTGTCCACGTTTGTGTACCAGTTACACTTTCTTGAGGTAGACATCCAGCCACATTTGTGTTGTGCGTATATCCACTTTCAAAACCTTCTGTATATGGAATTGTGAAAGCATTACAATTAGTAGTAAATGATCCTTTAGTAGACCAAGTACTTGTATCACCTGCTCCACAGATAGCTCTTACATAAAAATCATATTCTGTATCAGCCGCAAGACTATCAAGAGAATAAGGGTTAGATGTAGTTACTAATAGGTTGCCAGCACCTTGTGAGAAATTAGCAGTATCCCACTCAACTTGCCAAGAGGTAGCTGTTCCATTTTCTGTCCATGATAGATTAGCTGAATCTGAAGCTATACCTGAAGTAGTAAGTGAACTTGTGGCTAAACAGCTTGGAGTAGCTTCTACTGTGAATGCATCTAGAGTAACCCCACGACCGTAGTCTGAATATGCTTTAAAAGCAATATAATAATCTGTAGAAGCGTTTGGAAGGGTTATAGTTCTTTGAGTCCAAGAGGAAACATTACTAGCATAGGACGCTATTAATGTCCAAGAACTAACAGAAGAATCTTTGTAATAAACCCCTAGTGTATCTTGATCACCAAACCATTCGTCCTGCGAATGTTGAAATGTCAATCTTGGGTTAGATAATCCTGATATATTCATTGCAGGTGTGATGAGTTTGGTCGCCTCGTCGTTATTGTTGGCAACAAAGAAATACGCATTTTTACTGCCTGCGTAAGCAGTTACTGTACCATTGTTCCCATTGTTTGATGTCCAGCCGCTCGATCCAGATATGGTGTCTTGCGTCCAATTGCTTGGAGGAAAGGTCGTTCCTTCAAAACCTTCTGAGAAAGGGAAGGTAGTTACCTGTGCTTTGGTGTTCCACGCAAAAAGTAATAGTGTAATTAACGTGATTAAATAGTTTTTTTTCATAAAGTAAATTTTTGTGTTTTGATATTTATATCTCTGTAAAAATCAATGGTACACTTTTTAATAACATTGAATATTTCAAAAATTTTGATACCATAAAGAGTATGTGTTTGATGTTACTATCAAAATCAATGACTTTTAAAGTATTTGATATGTCACAATTTCACTTGTCAAATAAATATGACATTTAGGTTATATTGTATTTTAATAAGACAAATTTTGCTGGATTGTGAGCACTATCTTATTTGTGAATAAAGTGAAAAATAGCAGGTACTTTTAGACTGCAAACTTGACTAGGAATGGGAGTTTGTCTTGATTTGAAGTTATAGGATTAAAATAACAGGATAGATGAAAATAAATAGTTGATAAAGAAAAAGATGTAGTGTCGCAATGGAGAATTAAAAAACTACAAATAATTTAGTAATGGTAGCTTAGAGCGAACCTAACTCCTTCACTAATAGTGGACCTGAATACACAAAACCTGTGTAGATTTCGATAAGGTCAGCACCGGCGTCATATTTAGATTGGCCACTTGTGGCATCTTCTATTCCTCCTACGCCTATTATGGTCATATCAGATTTAGAGCGGATATACTTTACGAAAGAGTTAGACACGTCGAGCACAGGAGCACCGCTTATGCCGCCTGCACCTATTTCAGATACTAGTACTTTATTGCTTCGCTTCAGAAGTGAACTATCTATACTCGTATTGGTAGCTACTAATCCCTCAAAGGCTATTTCGCTTTGTAGGTCTATGATTTCATCCAGTTGTGTGAAGGCTAAATCAGGTGCTATCTTAAGATAAAGGGGTTTCCATTTTTCTTGCTTCTCACGGATAGCTATCAGTGCACTGAGGATTTTCTTTAGTTCATCTTTATTTTGAAGCTCACGTAGGTTTGGAGTATTTGGACTACTTACATTTACTATAAAAAAATCTGCTAAGTCATATAAGCCTTCGTAGCATTTCACATAATCATCTACGGCATTTTCATTAGGTGTAGTTTTATTCTTACCTATATTTATACCTATGAGCATGTCACAGTCTCTTTGCTTCTTACGAAAATCTTTGAGTCTGTTTTTTAGTGCTTTGAGTCCTTCATTATTGAATCCAAGTCTATTGATAAGAGCTCGATCTTTTTTAAGTCTAAATAGCCGTGGTTTTGGATTGCCACTTTGTGGTTTTGGTGTCACAGTACCCACTTCTATGAATCCAAAATTAAGTGTGTACAGCTGATCTAGGAATTTCCCGTCTTTGTCAAATCCAGCAGCCAAGCCTACTTTGTTTTTGTAAGTGAGTCCGTCTAGAACAGTAGTCTTTGCCTCAAATCGGAACATAGTTTGTACAAAAGGTAATTTGCTCACTATTTTGAAGAGACTCATAGTGGTGTAGTGAGCCTTTTCGGCAGGCATTAAAAAAAATAGACTTCTTAGGATTTTGTACATCGCGGGCAAAGTTCACTTAACATTTTATTAAATTCCACTATGAAGAAAGAAAAATGTATAAAATGTGAAAAGTGTTCGATTTGATTTTTTAGAAATTGAAATGAGCTGATTCGTATTGTTACTTCATAACCGTATTTAGAAAAGTTAAATTTTGAATATGTAATATTTATTGCGGTAAATAGTTGAAATAGTATTCTGTTATTTTGAGAGTTTAAGTTTTAAAAATAAAATGCTAGTGAATTTGAAAATGAGTTAAAATAGCTAGACTATATATTCTAGAAGAAAAAATCGGTATCCAAGAGATTTAAAGTGAATCCGAAGCAGCATAAGTTTGTGGCTCTGTTAAAAATTATACATCTAATTTTGGTGTGCGTTGTTAATTGAGTGAAGCCAGCTTTAGGTCGGCTCAAGCAAAAAAACAAAAGCAAAAAGTTTTATAAGGGTTCTCAAAATAGTGAAAAATAAATAGTCGTGTAAAAAACGCGTTGATTTGAGCAATACTTGCGAGGTTTTATTTAGAACGTTTTTAATATCAGAACAAAGTTGAGCACCTTCTAAACACTATGTTAAATTTGTGGTTTTATAAGTAATTAATATGTCAACCAAAAAACAAGGCTTAACAAGTATAGGAAGGAAAGTGATAATGGCACTCACAGGTTTCTTTTTAATGTTCTTTTTGCTACAGCATCTTTCTATCAATATGATGTCTGTGTTTAGTGCAGACTTATTTAATGAGGTTTCTCATTTTATGGGTACTAATCCTCTAGTCCAGTATGTACTCCAACCGGTGCTTATTTTTTCTGTCATTTTTCATTTTGCTTGGGGAATGTATTTGGAGTATCAGAATAATCAGGCACGCGAGGTGAAGTATGCTATGTACAAAGGCAGTGCAAATGCCTCCTGGATGAGTCGTAATATGATTATCTCAGGATTGGCAGTGCTAGCTTTTTTAGCGTTACATTTTTATGACTTTTGGATCCCAGAAATCAATACAAAATATATAAACGGCGACATGAGTGGAATGCTTCCTGGAGCAGATGAGTATAGATATTACGAAGAATTAGTACATAAGTTTGCAGGGCAGCCCATCAGAGTAGGATTGTATTTGTTTTCTTTTGTAATGCTTTCATTACATCTTTTACATGGATTTCAGTCTTCATTTCAGTCTGTAGGATACAACAGTACTAAGTATACTCCAGTTATAAAGAAACTAGGAAATGTATTTGCAATAGCCGTACCTGCAGGTTTTGTGCTTGTAGCTTTAACTCATTTTTTATTACATTAACCAAATTTTAATTACATATATATGTCAACATTAGACGGAAAAGTACCAGAAGGTCCCATTAAAGATAAATGGAAGACCTATAAGGATAAAGTGAATTTGGTAAACCCTGCCAATAAGCGAAATATAGACGTGATAGTAGTAGGTACTGGGCTCGCAGGAGGCAGTGCAGCTGCTACACTTGCAGAGCAAGGGTATAATGTAAAAGCATTTTGCTACCAGGATTCGCCACGTAGAGCTCACTCCATAGCAGCTCAAGGTGGTATAAATGCTGCTAAGAATTATCAAGGTGATGGAGACTCAACATACAGACTTTTTTATGATACCGTAAAAGGTGGAGATTATAGAAGCAGAGAAGCTAACGTGCACAGACTTGCAGAGGTTTCTACTAATATTATTGATCAGTGTGTGGCTCAAGGTGTTCCTTTTGCCAGAGACTATGGAGGGTTATTAGATAATCGCTCGTTTGGTGGAGTACTTGTATCTAGAACCTTTTATGCTAAAGGGCAGACAGGTCAGCAGTTATTATTAGGTGCATACTCAGCTATGAATCGTCAGATAGCGAGAGGTAAAATACAAATGTTTAACCGTCATGAGATGCTTGACGTAGTAGTGGTAGACGGCAAAGCTCGTGGTATCATCGCTCGTAATCTAGTTACTGGTGAAATAGAAAGACATTCTGCTCACGCAGTAGTGCTGGGTACAGGTGGATACGGAAACGTATTCTTCTTAAGTACAAATGCTATGGGAAGTAATACTTCTGCCGCTTGGAAAGCCCACAGACGTGGTGCCTATTTTGCTAATCCTTGCTATACACAAATACATCCTACCTGTATTCCACGAAGTGGAGATTACCAATCTAAGCTTACTTTAATGTCTGAGTCTCTCAGAAACGATGGGCGTATATGGGTGCCAGCTCGCATAGAAGATGTAGCAGCCATACGATCAGGAGAGTTAAAGCCTACAGCTATACCAGAAGAAAATCGAGATTACTACCTAGAGCGTAGATATCCTGCCTTTGGTAATTTAGTGCCTCGTGACGTAGCGAGTAGAGCCGCCAAAGAAAGATGTGATGAAGGATATGGTGTGAATGGTACTGGTGAGGCAGTTTACTTAGACTTTGCTTCTGCTATAATACGCTATGGAGAGGAGCAAGCTACTATAAAAGGAGAAAATGACGCTTCGGATGCCCGTATCAATGAATTAGGTAAAGACATAGTAAAGGCAAAATATGGTAATCTGTTTGATATGTACAAGCAGATAGCAGCAGAGAATCCATACGAGACACCTATGATGATATATCCCGCAGTGCATTATACTATGGGAGGTGTATGGGTAGATTATAACCTAATGACTACTATACCTGGTTGCTACGCTATAGGAGAGGCTAACTTCTCAGATCACGGAGCGAATAGGTTAGGAGCATCTGCACTTATGCAAGGTTTAGCTGATGGATATTTTGTACTACCTTATACCATCGGAGACTATCTGGCTCACGATATACGTACAGGTAAGATCTCTACGGATACCGTAGAATTTGCAGCAGCGGAGAAAGAGGTGAAAGACAGACTAGAAAGTCTGGTAAGCAATAAAGGAATACACTCTGTAGATTATTACCATAAGAAGTTGGGTAATATTATGTGGGAGAAGTGTGGCATGAGCAGAAATGAGCAGGGGCTGAGAGAAGCAATTGCTGAAATATCAGAACTCAGAGATGATTTCTGGAAAAATGTAAGTGTACCAGGTGGGGCATATGAGTTAAACCAGCAGCTAGAAAAGGCAGGAAGAGTAGCTGATTTCTTAGAGCTAGGAGAGCTTTTTGCCAAGGATGCACTTGACAGAAACGAGAGCTGTGGTGGTCACTTCCGAGAGGAGTCCGCAGAAGTAGGTGGCCCACAAGATGGGGAAGCACTTAGAGATGATGATAACTACGCTTACGTGTCTGCTTGGGAATATAAAGGTAAGCCAAGTGATGCAGTACTGCACAAAGAGCAGTTAGAGTTTAACGATATAAAATTGACGCAAAGAAGCTACAAGTAATATGGATAACATGAACTTAAAACTTAAAATCTGGAGACAAAACGGAGTAGATGATAAAGGTAAGATGGTAGACTACAAAGTAGCTAACATCTCTGAACACATGTCTTTTCTAGAAATGATGGATGTGCTAAATGAGCAGTTAGTCAATAGTGGAGATGATCCAGTATCTTTTGATCATGACTGTAGAGAAGGTATCTGTGGTAGCTGTTCTATGTTTATCAATGGAGAGGCCCACGGACCTGTAAAAGGGACTACTACGTGCCAGCTTCATATGCGTAGCTTCAAGGATGGAGATACTATATTCATAGAGCCGTTCAGAGCTAAATCATTTCCCGTAATAAAAGACCTTATAGTCGACAGAAGTGCATTTGACAGAATACAGCAGTCTGGTGGATATATCTCTGTGAATACAAGTGGCAATACTCAAGATGCCAATGCTACTCCTATACCAAAGCATGACGCTGACTTAGCAATGGATGCTGCAGCTTGTATCGGCTGTGGAGCGTGTGTAGCTACGTGTAAAAATAGTAGTGCAATGCTATTTACAGGTGCTAAAATATCTCAGTATGCATTACTACCTCAAGGAAGAGTAGAGGCAAAAAATAGAGCTCAAAATATGGTAGCTCAGATGGATGCAGAAGGATTTGGTAACTGTACCAATACGGGTGCGTGTGAAGTAGAATGTCCTAAAGGAATAGATCTTAGTAATATCGCGAGAATGAATCGTGAGTTGTTAAGCGGGAGTATTAAGTAAGAAAAATCCAAACTCAAACTCAAGTGTCAAATACAAGTTCAAAGAAATTCGACTTAGAAGATAGACTTGTTGTATACGCTGGAGAAGTTGCTTTATTTTTCGAGAAGCTTCCAAAGACTTTTACGTGTGATTACTACGGTAAGCAATTAGTGAGGTCCTCTGGGAGCACTGCCTTAAATTTTGGAGAATTTCAAGGTACTATAAGTGATAAAGACTACATACATAAGATTACACTAAGTATCAAAGAGCTAAAAGAGTCTAGAGTTAGTTTAAGAGTGCTGAGGTATATAAAGGCTTACGATTTAGCAGTTTTAGACAATATATTGGACGAGACAGAACAAATAATAGCGATTTTCTCTAAGATAGTTATTAATAGACAAAATAAAATGAACTCAAAGCCGTAGGCTTTTTTTGAACTTGAACTTGAGTTTGATATTTGCACTTAAAATATGTTCAGCGGAATAATAGAAACCATAGCCACCCTAAAGCAAATAGAGCAAAAGGGTACCAATATTACGTTCACTTTTGAAAGTAAGTATGCAAACGAGCTTAAAGTAGACCAAAGTGTAGCCCATAATGGAGTGTGCCTTACTGTAGTAGCGATAGCTGGAGATGAGTATAAAGTGACGGCAATAAATGAGACCTTACGACTTACTAACCTAGGTAAATTAGAGCTAGGCGATAAGGTAAATTTTGAACGCTGTATTCGACTAAATGATAGGCTAGACGGCCATATTGTGCAAGGACACGTAGATGGCAAAGCAACAGTACTATCTGCACTCGATAAAGACGGTAGCTGGGAGTACGACTTTGAGATGGAAGCAGATTTTACAGACATCAACGGTCACGCACCAGAAAAACTCATCATACAGAAAGGGTCTATTACGATCAATGGTACAAGCCTTACGGTAACTCACATCACAGACCGAAAATTTGGTGTAGCTATAATTCCGTATACGTATGAGCATACCAGCTTTCACACCTTGCAGGTGGGACATACTGTCAATATAGAGCTAGATGTACTAGGTAAGTACGTGGCTAGATTGACGAGTAAATAATCCTATTCTATTCTAGTCTTAAAATGGAACCCCTGGGGTTCGCATATTTATAATGGTCAAAGAGACAGAAGCTGTGTGCGACCCGAAGGGTCGAATATATTTTCTGTTCCATTTTATGAATATGTATGATGATACCCCAATTAGTAGGATAGGTATAATTCAAACATAGGTTTATACCCTTATTTTAGTTCATATCTTACCAGACGTTTTTCTAGTCTATTACAATCACCTATATATGCTGTTTGTGCTAATACTACTCCTAGATGTTTAACATAATACTCCATTTCACTTTGACAAGTGTTACATTCCGTCACTGGACCTCCGTCTAATCTACAAGCTGTATTTGTCTTTTTAACAGCGAAATAGCTGGCTCCTAGTATCTGAATAGCATGTGATAAATCTATTATACGTGTAGTAAAACTAAATTGGTTACTAGTTTTAACCTTCAGAACCCCCGTATCTATGCTGTTCCAAAGAGTTTCCCCATCTGAATTTACCACATATCCCAACGAATCTTTGTAGTAATTAATCTGTTGACTGCCTAAATATGTGCCGTCGTATATTGTATACACAGAATTATTTATAGTGGTGTCTCCTTTAACATAAATGCTATCACGAATATTTTTAATGGTTTCATTACCAGCTGTATCTTTATCGTACCACTGATACACCCAATAAGATCCGGCCGTAGTTATGAGGCCTGCACTTGGTGCTATTATTTCTACAGGATAATCATCATCCTTACACGATTGTAAAAAAAGAAATGTAAATAGGGTGATGATCAAGATTTTTTTCATGAGGTTAGTTCGATGAAAGTTTACATTTTATGAACGCCAGGTATACATTTTTATTGTTTGTCTTCCAGTTTCTTTCATCCATCATCATCCACAAAAAAGCTCAAGAGAATTAATTTCCCTTGAGCTTTTTAGATAAGTAAAAGTATGCTTAGTATTTCACCACTCTACTGCGTATCACAGAGTCATGTAGTCTAAATTCTATGAGGTAGACGCCTTCTGTGTAGCTTGCTAAGTCTAAAGTCCCAAAGATCTGGTTACTACCTTTAGTTCGTTCTTCGGTTTGTAGCACTTTACCATTGATATCTATAACAGTGATATTCATATCTCCGTACAGTTGGTTTTCTATGCGGTAGTTAAGGACACTTTGCGTAGGATTAGGATAGAGATTCACATTTTTCCAAAGTGCTAAGTCTGCTATTCCATTTACTTTTTTCGGAACCTTTACATTTATCGTGATACTGCTATCTACATCACCACAATTATTAGTAGCAGTGAGCACTATAGTATAGTCTGCAGAATCAGTATAGATATGATATGGGCTGTCTTCCGTAGAAGTAGCTCCATCTCCAAAGTCCCATGAATAGCTCGTTGCTAGTTGTGATTTATTAGCAAATACTATAGAATCTTTGAAATCTCTATAGCTAAATGCTGCAATAGGAAGTGGATTTACTGATAATGTGATGTCATCAAAGTCTTCACACCCTTCGGCACTGCGTGTGATTACCGTATAGGTAGTTACTTGAGCAGGGGAGAGATTTGCTGTGGCGGTGTTTTCGCCGTTACTCCACTCATAGCTTGCCCCGCCACTAGCAGTTACAGCTAGTGAGGTGCCTTCACAGATGGCGGTATCACTATCAGGTGATATCACTCCGTTTGGTCTCAGGTATCTTGCTACACTTAGTGTATCGTAAGCCTCGCATCCGTTGGCATTTTTGGCTATTACGGTTAAGGTTTTTGGTGCTAGCATTTGAAATCTAGTAGCCTTAGATGTATCGCCATTACTCCATAAGAAGCTATCTGCTGCTGCACCTGCGGTAATGGTTATAAACTTAGTAAAGCATGCTCCAGTATCTGATAGTGGAGTAAGTGTGGGAGATATATCAGCTGTGATAAGCACAGAATCTGATATGGTGCATCCTTTATCGTTGGTTCCTGTCACCACCTTATACTCTGTTTGTGTTACTTCAAAGGTGTACTCTTGTGTTGCCGGTCCTCCACTCCAAGAGTAACTGGTTGCTCCATTACTCTTTACAGTTACGGACTGTCCTGTGCATGCTGCCGTATCACCAAAAGCTGCTACGGCAGGAGAACTTATGGATAGTTGTGTTGTAAATCCATTTAGACATCCATTAGTACTATCTATGATTACAGTATAGTTTCTAGGTCCCGAGGTGGGACTCACACGCCACGCTGTATTGGTAGGTCCACCTACCCAGCTGTAGTTACTTCCACCGGAAGCTGTCAAGTCTATACTGTCTCCTATGCATACAGAAGTATCTCCTATTATAGTGCCGGAGGGAGCAGGAGTTACTTGAACGGTAATGGTATCTCTAGCGGTGAGTCCGCATCCGAAATCTGAGATTATAGTAATTTCTGTAGCTGTGGTTAGTTCGAAGAAAGTATTTTTGGACGTGGATGATAAAGCAAGACTTGCTGGAGACCAAGCAAATGTATTTCCTTCATCAGCAGACAGAAGTACCTGAGATAGCTCGCATACTGTGTCTTTACTAGAAGTGATATTTACTTCTCTATAGGTGTCATATGGGCCGACGTTTAAACGAATCATTGGGGATACTAAGAAAGGGATACTCTCAATTAATAACCAATTCCCATTTGGCCCGTAATAGACACTAGAATCAAAAAAATTCTCAGTATAAACTCCTAAGCCCATATTATTTGTATTTAGTTGTTCTATAGCTACAAAATATTCTCCTGCAGCTACTATAGCTGGACATAAAAGAGGTGCGGTATACCATCCTGCTGAACTAGATATTGTGGTTGTTTGAGCGGATCCTATAAATGAACCTGGGCCATTATTGTAATAATAAACGCTAGCTTTTACAGAGTCTCCTACACTGCCAGCTGAGATATAAAATTTAATTGAAGTTATCGTATCAGCCTCTTTTAGTTTGAACTTACAGCCTACGGCATTGTTTGAAGCACCAGTGAATCCTGCTCCACCTCCTGATGCATTTCCAAAGTCTTTGGCAAAAATGGTATCTGTGATCTCAAATTCGAGAGAGTCGTTATTATTGGTAAGAGTAGTCTCCGTCTCGGAAATAGTAGTATTTAAATTGACTTTATAATTTCCAATGGCACCGGGCAAAAATCCAGTGGGAGATAAACCACTATTTTCTGACCCAGAGGATATTGAAGTAAAATTTAATGAATCTTGAAAGGTACTTCCACTTGTAATGTCTACTAAGACGTCTGTGATAGTTCCGGTGCCATTATTTACTACATAACCACCAAACTTAAAGGTGTCAGCATGATGAAGAGGTGTCATGGTGTATTCTCCATTGACTCTGTATATGGAGTCTAGGTCAGCATCATACGTAGTCTGAGCTTGAGCAGGTGAGAGAATTAGAAACAATAGAGGGATTACGGCAATAATTAAAAGTGAATGTTTTTTCATAATTTTTTTTTTATTGGCTATAAAAGTATCATTTTATTGTCATACTATCAAGTCATAAAATCTAAAGTACATTTGTAGTATGCAAATAATAAAGTACGTAGGCATCATAATGCTATTCGTAGCAGCAGGTTTTTATGGAATGATTTTACTAGCTCCATCAGAGCTAGAGTATAGGGTAAATGAAGATATACAAGCTCCGATTGAAGAGGTATTTGAAGCTATCAGTAGTCCAGATATGATGACTAAGTGGATGAAAGGATTAGAAAGTGTGAAGCAGACTAGAGGTGCTGAGACAGAATTAAGTGCTGAGTACGATTTATATTATCCGCAGGAAATGATTATGCACAGAGTGGTAAAAGTATATGAAGATCCCACGCGTATAGTGAATGAAGGCATAGTGAAAGAATTTTTCTCTAGATTAGATGATTATACACTAGAAGCTATAGACAGTAATAAGACCAGGATATCTTGGAGAGTGAAAATGACATCGCTAGATATGAAGAGTAGAATGATAATGAAAGCAGAGGAATCGCATAAAACCAATACGGCCGCTAATCTTACTGCTTTGAAAAAGCTGCTAGAGTAGTGGAATAGTTGAGTTTTGATAGCGTCAGTATATAGCAATTACGTACTTAGAGGATACGTCTAAAAAGAATTTTTACAGAATATACTGTATCTAGCTGAGGTAGAAATTTGTCGTGACTCAAACTCAAATCTCGCTGTTGAATGAATGCGTATTTTTAACGTTAAGCTATCTTCTCCCAGTCCTTATAGCCTTGCTTGTTTTTCATGAAGTGCTTTAGGTTTTCATGATTTTTATACTCCGGATCATTGGTAAGCAGATCTACGATAGCTTCTCTAGCCATTTCTGCTATGTGAGCGTCATCACTTAGAGATGCTAGTTTGAGTTGGTCCAAGCCGCTCTGACGTGTACCTGCTATATCTCCAAATCCACGTAGTTGCATATCTATCTCACTGAGCTCAAAACCTGAAGTAGTGCTTACCATGGCTTGTAATCTAGTCTTGGCATTAGCCCCGAGTTTTTTGCTACTCATCAGGATGCAGTAACTCTGCTCTGCACCTCTACCTACCCGTCCACGCAGCTGATGCAGTTGTGATAGCCCAAATTTCTCAGAACTCTCTATAATCATGATGCTTGCATTGGGTACGTTTATACCTACTTCTATTACAGTGGTACTCACGAGTATATTGGTTTTCCCTTTAGCGAAATCTTGCATTTTGGCTTCCTTATCCGCAGGCTTCATTTTGCCGTGCAGCATCTCTACCTGATACTCTGGTCTTGGGAAGAAATCCAGTAGTTGATCGTAGCCTTCATTGAGGTTTTTGTAGTGTAAGGTTTCGCTTTCTTCTATGAGCGGATAGACTACGTATGCTTGTCTTCCCTTGGCTATCTCCTCTTTCATAAACTGCCATATCTTTTCTCTAGCAAAACCAAAGCGATGTGCTGTCTTAATCGCTTTACGCCCAGCAGGCATTTCATCTATCACACTATAGTCTAAATCTCCATACACGCTCATAGCTAAGGTGCGAGGTATAGGCGTGGCGGTCATCACTAGTACGTGTGGATTTATTTTGCCTTTGGCTTGGAGCTTAGCTCGCTGTGCCACCCCAAAGCGGTGCTGCTCGTCTATAATAGTGATTCCAAGATTTTTAAATTTCACTACGTCTTCTATTAAAGCATGTGTGCCTACCAGTAGATTTATTTCTCCATTTTGTAGTTTTTCATGTAGGACCCTGCGTTCCTTCGTCTTAGAGCTACCAGTGAGTATGCCTATCTCTATCCCTACTTTATCTGCGAGTTCTTTGAGTCCGATATAGTGCTGTATAGCTAATATCTCTGTAGGTGCCATCAGACTAGCTTGGCAGCCATTATCTACAGCCATAAGTACACATAGGAAGGCTACTATAGTCTTCCCGCTACCTACATCTCCTTGTAGGAGTCTGTTCATTTGCTCGCCAGAGCAGAGGTCTGTTTTTACTTCACGTAGGACTCTCTCTTGTGCTCCTGTGAGACTAAAGGGTAGATGGTTAGTTATGAAATTTTCAAAAATAGGATTCTGTGAATTGAAAGTGATTCCTTTATCCGCTTGTTTTCTATTTACTTTTTGATTTAAAAAAGGAAGCTGTAAGAAAAAGAGTTCTTCAAATTTAAATCTATGTTGTGCTGCTTCTATGTGTCTATGGCTAGGGGGCTGATGTATGAATCGAAATGCTTTATTTCTGGGAATGAGCTTATACTTCTGGCACATTTCGTCAGAAAAAATCTCTGGGATAGCGTAGTTTTCATGTCTGAGGAGATTAATCATTACCTGACGCAGTGCCTTACTTTCTACTCTGCGGGTTTTCATCATTTCAGTAGTATTATATACGGCTTCTAGTGGAGTACTGTTTTTTCTGTTAGCCACAGTATCTAGCTCTGGATGAGTCATATTTACCTTGCCGTTAAAGAAGCTAGGCTTGCCAAAGATGATGATCTCTTCACCTACTTTTAGTTGAGTTTTCATCCATTTCACACCTTTAAACCAAAGTAACTCCATCTCACGTTCACCATCAGAGAAATAAGCGACTAAGCGGGTGCTTCTCTGTGGTCCTACCTCTTCCAGTCGGCGTATCTTTCCTTTGAGCTGGATGTAGGTAGATTCGTGGTCTATTTCGGATATTTTATAAAACTGGCTGCGGTCTACATAGCGAAAGGGAAAGTAATTTAGCAGATGATTGAATGTAAAGAGAGCAATCTCCTTATTGAGTACTTCGGCACGCACTACTCCTACACCTTTCAGGAATTTTATATCTGTACTTAAAAACTCGTTCATGGATAAAAGTACTTACTGATAAATGCACCTATCTCCATCATCCAAGCTATGCCCACGTGTACTATGATACCACCTAGAATACTGCGACTATAGTAGGCTACTATGCCCAATAGTGTACCGCCAAAAAACGAGCTAATCAACTCACCCATAGGCTTATTCCAGTGGATGACTACGTACATATAAGCCATAGGAAGTATAGCCTTAGGACCGACTATACCTACGAAAGCGAGTATAAGAAATCCTCTAAAAAAGAACTCAATACTGAAAAAATCCAATCCGTATAATACCTCGTATAAAGCAAAGTGCTTCCAGTGCTCAGAGTTAGCAAAGTCTAATGAAAGCATCTTCTGCACTCTAGGATAAGAAGTAAGGAAATCTGCTTGTGTACTAGCTGCAGCAATGAGTGGAACCATTATGAGTAGCATAATGAAATAGGGCTTAGTGTTGAAGTTTTTGAGCGTGAATCCATAGAAGGGTTGCTCTTTTTTATCGGTAAAATACCAATACACCCAAATAGCGATAAACAAGAAACCTCCACGAATAACTGTGCCCACTATGCTTCTCAGCCAGTCCAAATGCTCATAGGCTATATTGGCAGCGAGGTAGTCATTTATGTAATAGGTGAGCGTACTTCTAAAGGCGAATAGTCCTCCTGCAAAAAGGATAAGAAACCAGAATTTAGGATTTTTCCAAAAGTGCCACTCATGATGGAATACGCTACTCATAAAGTAGCCAAAAAGTAGTGGTAAGAAGTAGAGTGCAAAATGAAAAGTGAATATATAATCAGCGAAGAAGGCTGTGTACCAAGAGCTCGTGAGCAATGAGTGCTCAGTATCATTGTATGGAATGTAGTTCACATACCTAAAAACACAAAATGCTGCTATGAAAACAAGTGCTACGATAAACTCACCCCAACTGAAGTGGTTACGGTAAAAATCCTTGAGATAGTCTAGTATTTTTTTCACTGTTTATCTTAACAGAGACAATATTAAAACAAAGAAATGTAAAGGAGTGGCTAGGCTGTTATTTTTTTGAAGCAAATAGCTTTAATTTCGAATGAATAGAATCTAATTCCAGTAACCTAAAAGATGATACAAATTCTTGTACTGTTAAAGGTTTCAGTCGTCCTGTTGACTTTAAGCATTATTACTTTAGTTTTTTATTTAGGTGTATACGATTTAGAAAATATAAAAGAAAGCGAAATGTTAATGCTGTCTGGACTTTTATTTTTTTCTATTTTCTTGTTCGAAAATAATCCAATTTCCTCACTACCAACCCCCTAAAAAGTTATCCTTTTTGCTGTGCAAAATACAAATAGAAAAGGCTGAATTAGACCTTTAATTTGATTTATACTTGTACTCAAGTAATGATTGAAGCATTGCCACTAAGAACTACACATTAACACTTAAACCTTAGAAACCTTGACACAATTTTCGCACCTACACTGCCACAGTCAGTTTTCCCTGCTAGATGGAGCAGCTCCTATAGATGACATGTTTGCTAAAGCAAAAGCAGACGGTATGCGTGCTGTTGCTCTTACAGACCATGGTAACATGTTTGGTGCGTTCAAGTTTGTAAATTCTGGATTAAAGCACGGTGTGAAACCCATCGTAGGATGTGAGTTTTATGTGGTAGAAGATAGATTCAGACGATCATTTGTAGGAGATAGCAAGGACAAGAGATACCATCAGCTGATATTAGCAAAGAATCAAAAAGGATACGAAAATCTTTCGCTCCTTTGCTCTATAGGCTACATGGATGGACTGTACGGTAAGTATCCGCGTATAGACAGAGAAATACTAAAGAAGCATAGCGAAGGTCTGATAGCTACGTCATGTTGCATAGGAGCTGAGATACCGCAGGCCATACTTTTCAAAGGTGAAGACGCAGCAGAAAAAATACTGAAGGAGTATCTCGACATATTTGGTGAGGACTACTACATAGAGTTACAGAGACACGGCATAGAGGATATAAATGGTACAGGTATGAGTCAGGAGGACCTGAATCAAGTGCTTATCAAATTTGCCAATAAGTATGATCTGAAAACCATAGCTACCAATGACTCGCATTATATGGAGGAAGACGATGCATTACCGCATGATATTCTCTTATGTGTAAATACAGGTAGCCGACTCACAGACCCAAAGGGATATGGAAAAGGAAAGCGATTTGCCTTTCCTAATAATGAGTTCTACTTCAAAACACAAGAAGAAATGGGACGTCTCTTCGCAGATATTCCGGAGGCTCTAGATAATACCAATATAATAGTAGATAGTATAGAGACACCGGAGCTTACACGCGATGTATTACTGCCTAACTTTACTATGCCTCCAGAGTTTAAGACTCAGGATGATTACCTTCACTTCCTAACCTTCGAAGGGGCGAAGAAGCGATACCCTACTATGCCTTCAGAGACTGAGGAGCGGCTGCTGTTTGAGCTATCGGTCATTAAAGCTTCTGGGTATCCAGGGTATTTCTTGATTGTACAGGATTTTACAAGTGTAGCCAGAGAAATGGGTGTATCCGTAGGTCCAGGTCGTGGGTCAGCAGCGGGTAGTGCAGTAGCGTACTGTTTGGGTATTACTAATGTAGATCCTATTGCATACGATCTGCTTTTTGAGCGTTTCTTGAATCCAGAGCGTGTGTCGCTTCCGGATATTGATATAGATTTTGATGATGAGGGAAGACAGAGTGTAATAGATTATGTAGTAGATAAATATGGTAAAAAGCAAGTAGCTCAAATCATTACCTACGGCAGTATGGCTGCTCGTTCCAGTTTGAAGGATGTAGGCCGTGTGATGGATGTGCCACTTCAGGAAGTGAATGCCATAACCAAGGCATTCCCAGATCATCTTAGTGCTAACCTGAATAAGGTATTAGCTCCAGATGGAGTTCAGAAAAAACTCAAAGATGCTATGAATGCTGAGCAAAATCAAGCTGCAGAGGAGTTTAGAGTAATGTCTGAGCAAGATGATGAGATAGGCCAGCTCATCCGCACGGCTAAGCGACTGGAAGGCTCCGTGCGTAATACAGGCATCCACGCTTGTGGAGTCATCATCACGCCAGATGATATTACCAAGTATGTACCTGTGACTACTGCTAAGGACTCTGATTTACTCGTAACTCAGTTTGATAACAGTGTGGTAGAGGATGCAGGTCTACTGAAGATGGATTTCCTTGGACTAAAGACCCTCACTATCATAAAAGACGCCGTACAAGTAGTAAAAGACCGACATGGCATTGTTATAATACCAGATGATATACCACTGGATGACAAAAAAGCACTAGAACTTTTTTCTAAAGGGAATACCAATGGCGTTTTCCAGTTTGAGAGTCCAGGGATGCAGAAGCATCTAAAGGCACTGAAACCAGATAAATTTGAGGATTTGATAGCTATGAATGCACTCTATCGTCCGGGTCCTATGGAGTATATTAAGGATTTCGTGGAGCGTAAACACGGCCGCCAGGAAATAAAGTACGATCTCGCAGATATGGAGGAGTATCTGCAAGATACATATGGTATTACCGTATATCAGGAGCAGGTGATGCTGCTCTCTCAGAAGCTAGCTGGTTTTACTAAAGGGCAAGCCGATAGTCTTCGTAAGGCCATGGGTAAGAAGAAGATAGAGGAGATGAATAAGCTCTTTGATCTCTTTATAAGTCAAGGAACAGAAAAAGGGCACAAAGAAGAAATACTCAAAAAAGTATGGAAAGATTGGGAGGCGTTTGCATCCTACGCCTTCAATAAGAGCCACAGTACGTGTTATGCTTATTTAGCATTTCACACAGGATATCTGAAGGCTCACTATCCTGCGGAGTTTATGGCATCTGTACTCACACATAATATGAATGATATAAAGAAAGTAAGTTTCTTTATGGACGAGTGCAAGTGGATGGGAATAGAAATACTAGGACCTAGTGCAAATGAGAGTGAAAAGAAATTCAGTGTAAATCAGGATGGAGCCATCCGCTTCGGTCTGGCAGCTATAAAAGGTGTGGGTGGTACTGCAGCAGAAGAGATTATCCGTGAGCGAAAAGAGAATGGCGTGTATTCCAATGTTTTTGATATTTGTAAGCGTGTAAATCAGCGTGTCGTAAATAAGAAGTCATTAGAAAACTTGGCTATAGCTGGAGCATTTGATGATTATGGAGTAAATAGAAGTAGCTATGTTACCGAGGTAGGAGGGATTAAGGGTATCGACCTAGCGGTTAAATTTGGTGCACAGGCACAAAGTGATGAATTGAATAATCAAGCAAGTCTATTCGGAGAGGCATCTGGTGTGCAATTATCTGAGCCAGAGCTTCCTAAGATAGATGACTGGACGCTTATGGAGAGGCTACAGCGGGAGAAAGAACTTGTAGGAATCTATATCTCTGGTCACCCGCTTAATAATTTTAAATTTGAAATAGATCATTTTACTACCAATACGCTGCTATCCATAGAAGAAGAAAACCTAAAGCTTGAGGGAGCGGAGATCAAACTGGCTGGTCTTATTACTGCGGTTAGAGATGCTGTGAGTAAGAATGGTAAGCCTTTCTGTATTTTTACATTGGAAGATTTTAGTGGTACTAGAGAATTCGCATTATTCGGCGAGCAGTACACTACGTATAAGCCGTGGATAGAGCTCAATGCTCAGATTTTTGTGGTCGCCAAAGGAGAAAAAAGTTGGAGAGATCCGGATAAGATAGATTTACGACTGCAGCAGATGACCTTTTTAGAAGATGCAGTGACGCATCAACTTAAAAAAGTAACTATAAATCTCAATGCAGAGGATATCAATGAAGAACTTATGCAGTCATTGTTTGACTTAGTGGATGAGCGAGGCAAGGTGAGCTTAGCATTTAAAATAAGAAGTAAGGATAAGATTCTTAAAGGGAAGAGCCAACGCTACAAGCTTCAGATGGACGAGATTACCAAGAAGAAATTAGAAGACTTAGGGCTGGACTTCAGGTTTAATTAAGATGGGACTTCAGAGTTTTTACTAGAATAATCATCACAAATATTTATTGAAAAGACGCAAGAGTATTAAAATTGCCACCAGATTTTTGGCACATAATAAAACACGTCGGGCGAATGCTACTCTTTATTCAATCCTAAACTCACTTTTTTACTATACGCTACAGGTACATCGAAGCTAATACCCAGTACTTTTACTGTGATGTCTCCCTTGTAATCTACAGAGAGTTCTTTGTTTAAAAAGCTCTTTATAGCGTTCTTTAGAAAGCCGCTATTCTCAGATAAGAGTTGCTTGGGATTAAATGAAAAATATACAGGCAGTGTAAAATTGCTGTTTTTAGGGATGGTTATAGATACCTCTTGATCAATATCTGTGATATCTACATCATTTACCCGAATATGAATATTCGTCTTAGTAAGTTCACCAGAGACAGCGTTAGGATTATTGAAGACAGCATCTCCACTGAGCACCACTTTCGTTAAACCTGTAGACACGACTTTTACGTTTTCTAGCTTAATAAAGCTAGGAGATTTGGGCTTTTTGCTACATCCACTGGTAAACCCAATGAACAAACTCATAAAAAATATAACGCTGAAGTTTTTCATTTATTATTTTTTGTATAACTTTAACGCAAATTAATTAAAAATTTAATAATATGGGAGAGGCTTTCAAAAAAATTTTATTTGCATTTGACAATAGTGATTCATCTAAAGCTGCACTGCAAAGTGCCTACGGTGTCAGTTTAAAATTCAATTCAGATATCACGGCTTTGGTCGTCACTGGTGGTAAAGATAATTATTTTGTAGACTCTGTTGATTATCTGAAGCAATTCAATAAAGATAATAACTTAAATATCGATATTGTAGATCGTAGTGGTTTAGTACACGATGAGATTATTAAACTCGAAAAAGAGGGAGACTTCTCATTGATACTCCAGGGTTCACACGGTAGTGGTGGATGGAAAGAGAAATGGATGGGGAGTAATGCATTCAAAGTAGTGAGTAGTTCAAATTGTCCTGTAATAAGTGTTACTGAGAAAGCAAGTTCACAAGAGCTAAATCATATACTATTGCCACTAGCAGATTCAAGGAATACACGACAGAAAGTCCCTTATTGTATAGAAATAGCCAAAGCATTTGGATCTACCGTACATATTTTAGGGATTTCTAAGAATGATTCAGTAGAAACTAAAAAGCACATAAAAGCATACGTGAACCAGACAGAAAAGTATTTATTAGAAAGAGGAATACCTTGTACTATAGCAGAAAAATATAACGTAAACGTAGTGAAAACATGTATTCAATATGCTGAGGAGCAGAATGCAGGACTGATGCTGATGATGACAGAAACTGAAAGTGCAGGATGGCTGATGGACTCTTATTCACAACAATTAGTAAACCTTAGTACAGTGCCAGTAATGACCATTCACTCCAGAGATACTAGAGTATCAGGAGCTGCAGGATATTAGTTATTTGATAGATTTAGAATAGATGGATATAGGGTTTGACAACATACTTTTAGCCATAGATGGTGGTGCTACGTCGGGTTTAGCCCAGCAGCAAGCCTTGGATTTAGCTCACAAGTTTAAGGCGAGTCTCACGGTGTTATTGATAGGAAAGGATCAGCCTGTTTTTACAGAGACTATTAAGTTTTTGGGCGATTTCACCTCAGGTAAAAAAATCAGCCTTAGGACAATAGTAAAGCAAGGGGACTATAGGGCTGCGGTGTCTGCAGAAATCCATAAAGAAGAGTATAGTATTTTGATAGTCGGTACTTCGGGTGTGAAGGTATCCCTATTTAAAAAATCTATATGCTATGATTTAGCTACTTCTGTAAAATGTCCTATGTTGGTAATAAAAGAAACGCATTCACATTCAAGATTTTCGAGTCTGTTGGTTCCCTTATCTATGTATGCTGAGACTAGGCAAAAAGTACCTTATGCAGCCTCGTTAGCTCAAAGATTTAATTCTACCGTACATCTATTATTGATGACCAAAAAAGTCAGAAGCTCTGATGTAGATACTGTTGAGTCATATGGTAGAGAGGCAGAGAGGTATCTTGCCGAAAGAGGAGTGAAATATACGGTGAGTAGATCCTTTGGTGTAGATATAGCTAAGGAAACGGAGTCTTACAGTGATCAGGTAAAAGCAGACATAGTCTTTGTGATGGTAGAATCTAAGTATACGTATTCTTTTAAAGAGAGGCACCTGAAGCAATGGGTGAAAAGTGGGAAAGTATCACTGATGACAATACCTATTACTAGTTAAGCACAGAATCGGTGCATGGTTAGAGACCTGCTCCTCGGAGAATTGTTCCAGCAGCAGGTTGGGCAGTAGGCATGATTATAAGTTCATTTATATTTACGTGCTTTGGTCTGCTGAGTATAAACCATATGGCATCGGCTATATCTTGAGCTACCAAATTTTCAAAACCTTCATATACGTTTTTAGCTTTGACTAAATCTCCATCTAATCGTACTATAGAAAATTCAGTCTCTACAGCACCTGGATTTACACTAGATACCCGTACGCCAAATTCTGCTAGTTCTATTCTCATGGACTTATTAAGTGCATCTACCATATGTTTAGTACCGCAGTACACATTACCTCCTGGGTAAACTTCCTTTCCAGCTATGGAGCCTATATTTATGATATGACCCTTGGTTTCTTTGAGCAGTGGTATCATAACCTTAGATACATGCAGTAGACCTTTTACATTGGTATCTATCATAGCATTCCAGTGGTCTAAACTCCCTGCTTCCAGCGTGCCAAGTCCAGCAGCTAGACCCGCATTATTTACCAGTACATCTATTTTCTTCCAGTCCTTTGGGAGATTAGCTATGTACTTACTTACGGTATCAGCTTCACGCACATCTAGATGCATCAGGTATGTTTTTATTCCAAAGGTATTGGTTAATGCTATGGCTTGCTCTTCTAATCTATCCAGCCTCCGCCCATTAAGTATGAGGTCATACCCTTCCTTGGCCAAAGTATCTGCTGTAGCCTTACCTATGCCTGAGGTAGTACCTGTGATAAGTGCTATCGGCATTATTCCCCTTTTCCTTTGAGCATTTCTAGTATAGCTTCATCACTCATATTCAGCATTCCCGATGTGAGTATTTGCTTCACTTCTCCCGCTTTGGGATCATTGGGGTATTCTGCTAAAAACTGGTCATAGTATTGCTGAGCTACCTGTACATCTTTTAGGTATTCCCATCCTATGAACCCAGCTCTGTATATGAGATTGGAGCGTTTTTCATTTTCAGGATATTTCTTTATAGCAGTGTCTAGGCTAGCTATTGCTTTAGTGAATCTGCCAGTAGCAGTGTAAGCCATAGTTAGTCTTTCGTAGTCCTCTGTCTTTAGATTAACAGCTGAAGTCACTTTGTCTTCATAGAGCTTTACTATGTCTTGCCACTGAGCAGCGGTAGGAGGATTGTCAGTATCTAAAATGCTACTAATAAGGGTGTCTACTTGTTCGTATTCTGTTAATTTGCCGTGGAGTATGGCTAAGTTCATAGCAGCATTTCTAAACCTGTCTGTACTATCGTCTCTAGAGATATATTCTGTAAGTAGTGGCATTGCTTCTGCACTATTGTTCTCGTAGAAGTAGTATTGAGCAGCAGCGTATAAGTAGTTATTAGCTTCAGCATCAGTATATTTCAAGCCGTAATTTTTGTGAAGTGTGGCTAATTCTGCAAGCCCTTCTTTAGTGCCGGTTTTTTCCGACTTTTCAAATTCTGATATTTCTACCTTCAAAGCGTCTTGACTAGGAGTGCAAGCAACTGCTAGTAGAATGATGCTGAGGTATAGGTATGTCTTTTTCATATGTGATTACTGTTTTTAATATTGATTGATACGCAAAAGTACTAATGTACAAGCATCTAGTGTTTTAATATTTTTGGCTTTTGCCATTTTTTCTAGGACAGAGTTTTCGGTCCCTGGATTAAATATGATTCTGTTAGGTTTCAGAGCGAGGATTCGATCATAAAAATCCTTTTGAATATTAGGATTGATATACAGCGTGACAGTATCAATGTCCTCGTCTGCAGGCCATTCATTGAGTATGGTATAGTCGCCTATCTGTCCTCTTTTAATCCCATAAGGCACCACTTCATGACCGAAATCGTGCAGCATTTCCGTGGCTATGTAGGCATATCTTTCTGGCTTAGGATTAGCCCCCAGTACGAGCGTTTTTTTATTCTGCGGCATATCCTAGATAGTTAAAAGGTGTGATGTTGCTTATCTCTATTTTCACTGCGTTGCTTACATCTAGTTTAGTCACAAAAGCAGCAATACTCTCAGCATTTATGCCATCGTTGGTTCTAGTAAGGTCTTTTAATAGTTCGTATGCACCTTCTATTTTTTCTCTACGCAATATGGTTTGTATAGCCTCCGCTGTCACCGCCCAGTTTCTATCTAAGTCTGCGTGTATTGCTTTCTCATTTAGTATCAGCTTGCCCATTCCTTTGTCTAGGCTTTTTAGAGCTATGAGAATATGCGAAAGCGGTACTCCCACATTTCTCAGTACAGTACTGTCTGTTAAGTCACGTTGTAGTCTGCTAATAGGTAACTTGTTACTCAGGTGGTCCAATAATGCATTGGCTATTCCTAGGTTTCCTTCAGCATTTTCGAAGTCGATAGGATTCACCTTATGCGGCATGGCACTAGAGCCTACTTCTCCGGCTACTATCTTTTGTTTAAAGAAATCCATACTCACATACTGCCAAATGTCTTTAGCAAAATCCATCAGGATAACATTGATACGTCTCATAGCATCAAACACCGCTGCTAGTTGGTCGTAGTGATCTATCTGGGTAGTTGGGTAGCTTCTTATTAAGCCCAAGTCGGCAACTAGTTTATCTCCGAATTCTGGCCAGTTTATTTGAGGAAATGCTAAACGATGAGCATTGAAAGCTCCTGTAGCTCCGCCAAACTTAGCACTTATTGGTGTTTCTATAAGTGTGTCTAACTGCACTCGTATACGCTCCGCAAATACGGCAAACTCCTTGCCTACAGTAGTAGGAGTAGCTGCTTGACCGTGGGTACGACTGAGTAATGGTATGTTTTTCCATTGCTCTGCAAAGGCATTTATTTTCTCTTGAATGTTTTTAATGTTCGGAATTATAACCTCGTCTATTCCCAGTTGCAGGCTAAAAGGAATGGCCGTATTATTTATATCTTGACTAGTAAGCCCAAAGTGTACAAACTCGCTGTATTCTTCTAGGGGAGTGCCTTTAAGTTTTTCTTTAATAAAATACTCTACTGCCTTCACATCGTGGTTAGTAGTCTTCTCTATGTCTTTTATTTGCTGAGCATCTGCTTCGCTAAAATTGAGATATAAACCTTGCAGAAAGTCAGTATCTGTAGATGATATGCTAGGAAACTGTTCCAAATTAAGCTGAGATAAGGCAATGAAATATTCTATCTCTACCCATACACGGTATTTAAAAAGTCCGTATTCTGAAAAGTAAGGAGCAAGCTCTTGTACCTTACTTCTATATCTCCCGTCTATAGGGCTAATGGCTGATAGTTGCGATAGCATAGGTGCAAAGGTAATTTTACAGTGAATACTGTGCTATACTTGATGCTTATTTGTGAAAAACTTATGAATTCGTATTGCGATAGTAATCTGGGTGAATTGCAACTAGGATGTGAAATTTAATAAAGCATTTAATAACCTGATTTCGATTATTATTTTGGATTCAGAACATTTTTAAATAGTGAGTTTCGAGTGAAAGTGGTGAAGGAATAGCGAGCTATTCCAAGACAGTTTTAGGAAGAAAATGGCTGTTTAAATGTATAATCGACCTGTTTTGTCCATAAAACGGCTCGCCTCCAAGGTTTTATGAAAATCTGCATCTCAAAAGAATATTCGAAATCAGGTTTGTACTAAATTAAAAGATTAACTTCGTCTAAATGAAAATAAAAACTTATCTAATTGTTTTAATTTCACTTTTAACCTTCTCGCTAAGTAGCTACAGCCAAGAAATATGCGATAATGGGATAGAAGCAAACGGAGAAGTCTTAAAAACAACTTAAATTTGCGATAACACGCTAATGAGAAAGCTAACAATTATACTATACGTACTGAGCATCTGCCACTGGGCAGGTGCTCAGCAGGTATATACGTATCTGCTCACAGATGGGTGGCACGCAGCCAAGGCATTTGACTACGGTAATGATACTTGTGTGATAGTGGGATTAATATCAGATCCTGATCCAAGTGAGTATCATCGCTTTCATTTTACTACCATAAATGCTGTAAACGAAGTATTAGATGTGGACACCTTTAAACTATCAGATACCGATTATGCTTCTTACCAGTCACCTTTTGGGGTGTCATTTGGTAACGATAGACTATTGCTGAACGGGTTTTTGGGTAGCGAAGGATTCTCATTTGAGTTCAACAAAAAATTAAAATTAGAACAAAACAAAACCATCTCCTATGGTACACTTAGTGCAGTCTACGGTAGCATAAATACCGCTGATTACAGACAGATTTATTATGGAGGTTATCAAGATGGCACGAGGGGAAATACTGTACAAACATATCTGAATATCATTTCCGAAAACGACACAATTATAAAAATTTTTAATAATGAAAATCTGCTAAGCAATTATGGCAATTGCATTACGTTACCAAATCAAATTATTCAAGCATCTAATAGTAGTTTTTTATTAGTCAATACATTGAAGCCTGTAGCTCTTACAGTTAGAGGAATATCCCAAGGACTAGTAATAAAAGTAGATAGTCTGGGTAGAGAGCAATGGCGACTGCCGATATGGGAAGATAGTACCTCGGTGTATAACCTAGTGGTGGCACCTATGACCAATGGGAATTACCTAGCGGTGTATCAAGATTTATATTCTCAACCCTACATGAGTGCAGCCGATAATTATTCTAATAGGTATCCTGCACCCAACCAAAAGTCTGTAGCTTGGTTTGTGGAGTTTGATGAAGATGGACAGATACTAAGAAAATGGAATATCAGAAAAGAGCTTGAGAACAAACGAGGTGTACAAGATAGATACTGGACTTCATTTAGTCATTTTCTTGTAGAACAAGACGGAAGTATACTATTAGTAGGCTCATCCCGTGACAATGGCAAGTATGGCTACGATGTAGGCTTCCTTCTAAAACTAGACGG
>Ga0306865_1000145_pt1 | contig 38963 bp, 35 predicted proteins | sample AntRauTorckE5431_FD_190441 | JGI IMG/M metagenome (GOLD analysis project Ga0306865, IMG submission 190441) | Saline lake microbial communities from Rauer Islands, Antarctica - Metagenome Torckler E5 #431 (v2) (version 2) | ecosystem: Environmental > Aquatic > Non-marine Saline and Alkaline >... | reverse complement strand
CTTTAAGGGTATAAAGATACAATATCCCCGCACTAATAGCACATAAAAACATAAACAATATTGACATAAAACATTACTTATCAATAGTTTATATGAAAATTGTAACTTTTTCAGTAGACCCTATATATAGCTGATTTGTCTCTGCTTTTACATAATATCTCAGCAAGTTCTCACCACTTAATGAGTCTTTAAAAAGCATTAAACCGAACCCTCTTCCCCAATATGTAGTATCCATCAACAGAACAACCTTTTTAGGGTGATGGGTATATATCGGAATCTTATAGTCGTCTAATTTTCGTTGGATCGATCTTTCACTGAATCCATATTTCAAAGCCAGTTGATTATAGGTCTGTTTGCCTTGCAAATAATCTTCCCATAAATCAGCTTTTACAACCTTTCTCTTGGCAATGAACTGCTTCTTACAAACTTGACACTTATAGTTCTGTTTACCCCTTCTAAATCCGTTTTTCTTTAGGATAGAACTATTACAATTTGGACATTTTTTTTATTCAAAACGTTTCAAAGGTCGTTTTACTAGTCATACCAACGATTAACAAAGATTCTAGCCTCCCAAATGTCTATTAGGCCGGATTTAAATATCAACGGATATATCTGCTTAGTGCCCTTGAGCTGCTGCTAAACTGAAAACCTTGGTTTACAATGAAGTAGTTTTGTCTATCTATAGTGCTATGGTAAGCTAGTTTTGCTACTGCTAACCTACTACTCTCAAAATCAAGTGCTCTAATTATCTTTAGCACTCCTTGACTTGTTATGTTGTTATTATGCAGATACTGCTTGGCGATAGTGCGTTTATCACTGTCAAAAGACGCTTGATTTATCATTCTTAGTGCAATATTAAGGGTGGACTTAACTTTAGTGTTTCTATGGATTTGCGTATTGGGTCCACTTCTGGTTACTCTAGTATCATACTGCTGTCTTCGACTGCCGTAGTTTGTTCCTCCGCCCTGTCTCGGTCTATAGTCGCATCTGTTGGCTCTAGAAGATCTTCTGTGTGGAACTACTCTATCTATGATGAGACCTCCCCGATTATTCACTCTAGCATATACATCACTTTGCTGAGGGATTACTATTTGTCCCCTGAAGATATTGCTTTTGTTATTTCCTCGCTGATTTCTACTGTGGTGTGGTTTATTTTGTTGTGTGATACGTAAAAAGTGTGCTCCGGACTGTAGTTGGTTTATCTGAAAGACTCCGTCGCGAGAGAAGTGCTGTTGTCCAGATACCCGAGCTGTGGTTCTAAAAGAGTTTGTGGTTAAGAATAGTCGAGAAGCTTGAGCTTCTGCTATCATCATAATCATTGCTGCTGCTAAAAGTGTAATTGTTTTTTTCATAATATTCCTCCATTTCTTATTAGTTGAAATATTCTATCCAATAGTAGTGCCATACAGATAAAAAAAAGTCCTAATGTGCTCTACATTAGGACTTAATACTTTGAAGCTATAAAAGCAAAATAGAAATACTGTCTTGTATATTATACGGCTTATTCTACAGTAACTGACTTTGCCAAGTTTCTTGGCTGGTCTACATTACATCCTCTCATTACAGCTATATAATAGCTTAGTAATTGCAGCGGTATGGTAGCGAGTATAGGCGTCAGACAGTCTTCTGTATCAGGTATTTCTATGAAGTGATCTGCCATTTCTGCTACTTTTTCATCTCCCTCAGTTACTATAGCTATGATTTTTCCTTTTCTGGCCTTCACCTCTTGTATATTAGATACTACTTTTTCATAGTAGTTACGCTTAGTGGCTATCACTACTACAGGCATCTCTTCGTCTATCAGAGCGATAGGGCCGTGTTTCATCTCTGCTGCCGGGTATCCTTCTGCGTGGATATATGATATTTCCTTAAGTTTCAGTGCTCCTTCTAGGGCTACTGGAAAGTTGTATCCTCTTCCTAAGTACAGGCAGTTTGGTGCGTCCACATAAGCCGCAGCGATTTCTTTACATTTCTCATTACAACTTTCTAGTAGCTCTTCTACCTTCTGAGGTATAGTATCTAGTGCTGCAAACATCTCTCTAAGACGTTCTCGAGCTATTTTGCCTCGGATATCTGCAATACCTAGTGCTAATAATGTAAGTACAGTTACTTGAGCTGTGAATGCCTTAGTAGAAGCAACTCCTATCTCTGGTCCAGCGTGTGTATATGCTCCAGCGTGTGTCATTCTAGGTATACTACTTCCTACTACATTACATATTCCATATATAGTAGCACCTTTTTCTTTGGCTAGCTCTAGTGCAGCTAGTGTATCTGCTGTTTCTCCACTTTGGGAGATAGCTATGACTAAGTCATCTTCTGTGACTATAGGGTTTCTGTATCTAAATTCAGAGGCATATTCTACTTCTACTGGTATTCTACCAAATTCTTCTATTAGATATTCACCTACCAAGCCAGCATGCCAAGAGGTTCCACAAGCTACTATGATTATTCGTTCTAAATTCTTTATTTTGCTAGCATATTCTTCTAAACTTCGCATAGCAAAGGTTAGGTTCTGTGGGTCAAAGCGACCACGCATGGAGTCATAAATAGACTTAGGCTGCTCGAAAATCTCTTTTAGCATAAAGTGCTCATATCCACCTTTTTCTATAGCGTCGAGACTTATTTTAAGTTCTTGAATAAATGGAGTTATAACGACATTATCAATAGTTTTCAATGTCATTTCTCCATTGTGAATAGCTACAATTTCATTATCATTAAGGTAAGTAACAGTCTTAGTGTATTCTACTATAGGAGAAGCGTCGCTTGCAAGGTAGAACTCCCCAGGTGTTTTACTTATTCCCACTACGAGTGGACTTCCTTTACGAGCAGCTATGAGAGTATTAGGGTCGTTTTTACTCAGTATTACTATCGCATATGCACCTATTACCTCATTAAGTGCGAGTCGTACTGCTTCCAGTAAATCTACCTGCTCTTTATTTTTTATTTCTTCAATGAGATGAGTAAGAACTTCAGTGTCTGTGTCACTTTTAAATTCATGACCTCTCGTTATCAGCATTTTCTTAAGTGTATCGTAGTTTTCTATGATACCATTATGTATGAGTGCTATGTCACCACTTTGTGATAAGTGTGGGTGAGAATTTACGGTATTGGGTTCTCCGTGTGTTGCCCATCTAGTATGACCTATGCCTCTGTTACCACTTAGATTTTGGCCTTCTGAAATAGCTTCAAGTTCAGAAACTTTTCCCTGATTTTTATAGATTCTTAGTTCTTTATCTAGCAAGGCGATTCCAGCACTATCGTACCCTCTATATTCTAGTCTTTGCAGTCCTTTAATTAAGAAATCATAAGCCTTATCAGGCCCGTAGTAGGCAACTATTCCACACATAGAGTTTTATTATTTTAATGCAAATGTACACTTCATTAGATTAAAAGTTTTAACATTTTACAAGGTTATTTTTAAATCAATTATTTTAGTTTAAAAACCTCTTTCAAGTTTTTAACTCCGTCCAACTCTTCCCAAGGAAAAAGTTTTACTTTCACTTTTTTAGTCTTTCCACTGGCGTCAGTAAACTCTTTTGTTACTGTTTCTGTAGTACGACCCATATGTCCGTAAGCCGCCGTTTCAAAGTAGATTGGTGTTCTAAGGTTAAATCTAGTTTCTATGAAATAAGGACGCATATCAAACTTAGGCATCCTGAGTAGCTCATCTGCTATCTGTCCATCGGTCATGTCTACTTTAGATGTACCGTAGGTATTTACATATAACCCCATTGGCTTAGCCACACCTATGGCATACGCTACTTGTACTAACACTTCGTCACAAACTCCTGCAGCAACTAGATTTTTAGCGATATGTCTGGTTGCATAAGCACCACTTCTATCTACCTTACTTGGGTCTTTACCAGAGAATGCACCGCCACCGTGAGCTCCTTTACCACCGTATGTGTCTACTATAATCTTACGACCCGTAAGGCCTGTATCTCCGTGTGGTCCACCGATTACGAATATCCCAGTAGGGTTTACGTGGTAAGTTATTTTATCTGTAAAGAGTTTTTGAGTTTCCTCAGGTAAAAGGTCCTTAACGCGAGGAATCAAGATATTAATGACATCTGCTTTGATTTTTTTAAGCATTTCAGACTCTTTATCAAAATCGTCGTGCTGTGTAGAGACTACTATAGCATCTATAGCTATTGGCTTATTATTGTCATCATACTTTATGGTTACCTGAGACTTACTGTCTGGTCTTAGGTAGGTTATCTCCTTATTTTCTCTGCGTAGCTCTGCGAGTTCTTTTAGCAACATATGGCTGAGTTCAAGAGGAAGAGGCATGTAACTCTCAGTCTCATTAGTAGCATAGCCAAACATCATTCCTTGGTCACCAGCACCTTGATCTTCAGGGTTTTTACGCTCTACTCCTTGATTTATATCCGGAGACTGCTCGTGAATGGCACTAAATACACCGCACGAGTTACCGTCAAACATATATGCACTTTTGGTGTATCCTATTTTATTAATAGTCTCTCTAGCTATTTTTTGTACATCCAAGTATGTATTTGATTTCACCTCTCCAGCTAGTACTACTTGTCCAGTAGTTACTAATGTTTCGCAGGCTACCTTACTGCTAGCGTCAAATGCTAGAAAATTATCTATTAGTGCATCAGAAATTTGATCTGCAACCTTGTCTGGATGTCCTTCAGAAACTGATTCTGATGTAAAAAAATATGCCATAATTTGCTCTTAAAAGATTTTTGGCAAAAGTAACTATCTTGGTGCTAACTTATAACATCAAGATATAACAAGTTAATATTCCCAAAGATCGTGCTCCATTACATAGAGATCGTTCTTTATTTTATCAGCTTCTAATAGGGCTTCTACACCGTTATCTCTGAATCCTTCTAAGTAGGCTATGTCTAAGTCATACACGTTACTTTCTTTTACGATATGGCTAGAAAAGAGCCGCATCTCAAACCAATGATCGTAACTTAGTCTAGCAGCGTCATTGAACTTATTAAAGATTTCTTGCTGAGCGAGAATTGGACGCAGATCGTCCATTTTTACCCAAAACAATTCGGCTTCTCCTAAGTCTACTCCAGTTTGTGATCTTACTTGATATATAGGAGCAATAGCAATTATTCTGGGTCTCAGGTCACTGTGTTGTGCATCAAAAATCCAATCTTCCATAATCCTAAATTTTTGAATACTCCCAGGGTCAAAGGGTTCAAAAATCTGAATTTGAATTAGGTCATTGGGGTCTGTGGGGTTATTAGGATTAGGAACCCACACCCATACGGTATCTTCTACCTTGCTTTTTATGGCAGATAGGGATAGAGTAGAGGCTAGTGAATCCGAGGCATAGGCTTTCGGCTGACCTAGTTCTGGATATCCTTCAGTCACAGCCTTCCATATCACCTTATTCAGTGGATTTCGAGGCCAGGTGATGTCCTTGTTTTGTTTCATACGAGAATCTATGACTCTGTGTATTCGTTTGGAGTACGTGACTCGCTGCTCGCCTAGGTATCTATGGGCAACGGCCGTTCCTTCATTTGGAATACTTCTCTGTTAAGGTGAGTACTCGTAAGGGGGTAATTGGGAAAACGATTGATAGGTTAAGCTAGTTAGGATAATTAAAATGTATTTTTTCATAACTTTTGTTTTTGGTGATGAGAGAACGATTGCACAAAAGTTTTTATTGTTGTCAATCATTATAGGAGAGTCTTTGTACGTTTCGTTTAGCTTGAAACTCAGACTAAATGAAATGTGCAATTAATTTTATCTACCAACCGTTTGGTATTTCGGTTATTTTTCATACATTTGGCAATCACATTATGGCAAAACCAAAAATAGACCGTAAAACATTACTTAAAAACTCACTTTCGGTATTTAAATCGAAAGGGTATACGGCCACGTCTATGAGTGACCTAGCAAATGCTAGTGGGCTGCTCAAAGGGAGCATGTATCACTATATAGATAGTAAGGAACAGCTTATGCTCGAAGTACTGAACTCGCTAATGGATCATTATGTTAATAAGGTTTTTACAATAGCGTATGACGAAGAGTTGCTTCCGTATGATCGGCTTTTTTTATTATCTAAGCGTGCAGAAGAAATATTTATTTTCGAAGATGCAGGTAATTTCTTTGCAAATGTCGGTTTAGAGACTAAGAATTTGAACGTGGGTTTTGAAAAGGTAATTCAGGGTTTTTTCGAAAAATGGATAGCTACCGTAGCGTATGTATATACTTATGCAGTTTCTAACGAAGAAGCTAGAGTGAAAGCAGAAAGTGTAGTGGCTCAGATAGAGGGTGCTGTTATGCTAATGAAGTTGATGGATGATGCAGGCCATCTTAGAAGGGTGCTATCAGGCATATTAGAAGAATATAAGGAATTAGAAAAAGAGAATTCTGTTAAATAAATAGAAAATGGTGCAAAGTAGAAAAATAAAAAAAGTAGCCGTACTAGGCTCCGGTGTAATGGGAAGTCGTATAGCTTGTCATTTTGCCAATATAGGTTTAGACGTGCTTTTATTGGACCTTAAGAACTTTCCAAATTCTAAAGAAAGTGAAACTGGAGTGGATGCAAAGGTAGCGGCCGCCGCTCTTAAGTCTTCGCTAAAAAGTAACCCTAGCCCTATATACAGTAAGTCTTTTGCAAATAAGATTAAAACTGGAAATCTGGAGGATGATCTTCACCTTATAAAAGAGTGTGACTGGGTGATAGAAGTTATCATCGAAAGACTAGATCTCAAGATAGAACTTTTTGATAAAGTAGAGCTTCACCGTAAGCCCGGAACACTGATTACCAGTAACACTTCTGGTATTCCTATAGAAATGATGCTCAAAGGTAGAAGTGAAGATTTTGCTGCTCATTTTTGTGGTACGCACTTCTTTAATCCGCCCAGGTACTTGAAGTTATTGGAGATTATTCCTTCTACTAAGACTAAGCCAGAAGTAGTAGATTTCTTCTTACACTACGGAGATCTTTTCTTAGGAAAAACTACCGTAAAAGCGAAAGATACTCCCGCATTTATAGCGAATAGGATAGGGGTATTTAGTATAATGGCCATATTTAAGATGATGCAAAAGCACAACTTGACTATAGAAGCGGTAGATTCTATCACCGGGCCTGTATCTGGTAGACCAAAGTCTGCGACATTCCGCACATCGGATTTAGTAGGTTTAGATACGCTAGTAAAAGTAGCCAATGGTGTAGGCCAAAACTGTCCAAAGGATGAAATGAAAGAATGGTTCGCCATTCCTGCATTCTTGGATAAAATGATAGAGAACAAGTGGCTAGGAGATAAAACCAAACAAGGTTTTTATAAAAAATCAAAAGCAGCAGACGGCAGTAGAGTAATAGAAGCACTAAACTTAGAAACACTAGAATACGCCCCAAAGGATAGCCCGCGATACGACAGCATAGGCAAAGCTCGAAAGGCAAACAGACTACAAAGTAAGCTAGGTATATTATATGACGGTGGAGATGCCGCAGCGGATTTTTACGTAGATATAATCACAGCCATTGCAGCGTATTCTAGTAACAGAATTCCAGAGATAGCAGACGAACTATACCAAATAGATGATGCTCTTAGAGCTGGTTTTGGTTGGGACGTTGGTCCTTTTGAAACTTGGGATTTGATTGGGTTTGATAAAGTCCTTAGTAACATAGAAAAAGCAGGATACGTAGTTCCTCAATGGATCACAGATTTCAAAGCGAAAGGGAATTCGTCTTTCTATAAGTCAGAAGATGGCAAACGGAAATTCTACAGCATCGCTAAAGGTGAGTATGAAGTGATTCCAGGAACGGAAGCGTTTATAGTACTAGATAATTTCAAATCTGCTGAGCCCGTATATAAGAACAAAGAAGCAACGCTTCACGATATAGGTGATGGTGTGCTTTGCTTAGAGTTCCACTCTAAAATGAACGCCATAGGCAGCGGTACTTTATCTGCTATTAATAAGTCTATAGAAATAGCTGAAAATGAAGGTTGGAAAGGATTGGTAATCGGTAATGATGCACCTAACTTCTCAGCAGGAGCTAACCTAGCTATGATGCTAATGCTCGCTATAGAGCAGGAGTTTGATGAGCTAAATATGGTCATCAGCTATTTCCAAAAAACAGTAATGAGACTACGTTACTCTAGCGTACCCGTGGTGATAGCACCACACGGACTTACACTCGGTGGAGGATGTGAAATGACACTACACTCAGATGCAGCAGTAGCATCTGCAGAAACCTACATCGGACTAGTAGAAGCAGGAGTAGGACTTATACCAGGTGGTGGTGGTACCAAAGAGTTTGTGGTCCGCACCAGCGACAGTTTCTATGCAGGAGATCCACAGCTACCTACTTTGATAGAACGTTTTCAGACTATAGCTACCGCAAAAGTGGCTACGTCTGGGCACGAGGCGTTTGAGATAGGCGTGATGCATCACGATAAAGATGAAGTAGTAGTAAACGGAGCTAGAGTAATCACGGAAGCAAAACGAAAAGTAATAGAACTGCACAATGACGGTTACGTTCAGAAACCACAACGAGATGATATTTTAGTATTGGGTAGAACAGCACTTGGAGCACTATACTCAGGAGTAGAAGCATTTGGAATCAGTGCATATGCAAGTGAGCACGATATGTTAATCGGAAGGAAACTTGCTTATGTAATGGCAGGCGGAGACTTAACGCAACCTACCAGAGTAACAGAGCAGTACTTATTGAATCTGGAGAGAGAAGCATTCTTAAGTTTGCTCGGACAACGTAAAACTTTAGAGAGAATACAGCATATGCTAAAAACAGGAAAACCTTTAAGGAATTAGAAGAGGGTATAGAGATATGAGTATTGAGATGTTAGATATGAGACTAAAAGGTAGTCAGCTTGTCCACCGTTTGGCGGAAAGGGTGAACGGATTAAATAGCAGAAATTAGACTCAAGACCAAATGACCCAAGATGCAGAATAAAAGAGAGAAAAAACATAACTTGAATAAGAACGATAACATATCAAATCAAAAAGTGTCTCCACTGGTGACACAATTGCAACTTTCAGTAAATCCCTTTTTTATAAATAATACAAGTCAATTACTTCTTAACATTATTATACAATATAAATCACGTGAAATCGACAATTTAAATTCTAATATCTCACTTCTAAATTCTCAAATTAAACCTTAACAATTAAAAAATTAAAAATTATGCCAGAAGCATACATAGTAAACGGATACAGAACCGCAGTAGGAAAAGCAGGAAGAGGTGGATTTAGATTTACCAGTCCTGTGGATTTAGGAGCGGCAGTAATTGATCACTTGATAGATAATACTCCAGGATTTGATCCGAGTGTGGTAGAAGATATCATAGTAGGTAATGCAGTACCTGAGGCAGAGCAAGGCTTACAAATGGGTAGATGGGTAGGCGTGCGAAGTAAACTTCCTATGGAAGTGCCAGGCGTATCTGTGAATAGATATTGCGGTAGCGGAATAGAAACTATAGCGATGGCAGTAGCTAAGATAAAAGCAGGTCTAGCTGAGTGTATCATAGCTGGTGGCACGGAAAGTATGAGTCTAGTGCCTACAGTAGGTTACAAGACTGTACCGAACTATACCATTGCCAAAGAACACGGAGATTACTTCTTAGGAATGGGCCTTACGGCAGAAGAGGTTGCTGTGAAATACGATATCAGCCGAGAAGATCAAGACGCGTTTGCTTTGGGTTCTCATCAGAAAGCATTGAAAGCTTTGGCAGAAGGAAAGTTCAAAAACCAAATTGTTCCTTTCGAAGTAGAGCAAGTAGATTTTGATCCTAAAACCAATAAACGAGTAACGTCTAAATATACAGTAGATACCGATGAAGGTCCACGTGCAGATACTACGCTAGAAGCACTAGCAAGACTTCGCCCAGCGTTTAAAAACAATGGAACGGTAACTGCAGGTAACAGTTCACAGACCAGTGATGGAGCCAGTTTTGTACTGGTAATGAGTGAGCAAATGGTAAAAGACCTCGGTCTAGAACCAAAGGCACGCTTGGTAAGTCAAGTATCTGTAGGAGTAAGTCCAAGATATATGGGTATAGGTCCGATGGAGGCTATTCCAAAGGCACTAGCTAAAGCAGGATTATCATTGAAAGACATAGACCAGATAGAGCTAAATGAAGCTTTTGCTTCACAAAGTTTAGCAGTACTGAGAGGTTTAGATATCAATCCAGATATAGTAAACGTAAACGGAGGAGCGATAAGCTTAGGTCATCCGCTGGGATGTACAGGAGCTAAGCTGACGGTACAGATACTAGAAGAAATGAAACTTAGAAACCAAAAATATGGAATGGTAACTGCCTGTATAGGAGGTGGGCAAGGGATAGCGGCAGTACTCGAAAGGCTTTAGCCTTTCGAGTACTGACTCAGGACTCAAGACGGATTGACTTAGGAGTGGTTGACATTGGATGCAGGAGAGGCTTTTAAGTGACTCAGGATTGATTGACTTAGGAGGAGTTGATAAAAGTGAAATAATGTGACGCACGAAAAAAATAAAAAGTATGAGACAGCATAATTACGAGAAGTTAAAAATATGGGAGGACAGTATCGAGTTAGCAGTTGATATTCATAAAATGACGAAAAGACTTCCTGAGGACGAGAAATTTGGAATGGTTAGTCAGATGAGACGTGCAGGATATTCTGTACCCTCCAATATAGCAGAAGGTGCTTGTCGTAATACTGAAAAGTCATTCAATGGGTTTCTGAATATCTCTCAAGGTTCGCTGGGTGAGCTGCATACTCAGACAATTATCTGTAATAAAATTGGATACCTTGATGACGAAGAGTCTACAGAGTTAATTACCGAAATAAGAAAGATTAGAAATGGAATCCACAGATTTCAGAACACATTAGAAATAAAATAAATAATGAGCGTCCAGATAGCTATCTGGAAGTCTTGAGTCACTAATAAAAGAAAAGTAAAATCTTGAGTCCTGAGTCAATCAGTCTTGAGTCAATAATAAAAGATATGAGCAAAAACAACATAGCAGGCGGTGAATTCCTAATTAAGGAGCAAGACGCACAGAGTACATTTATTCCAGAAGAAATAAACGAAGAGCAGAAAATGTTCAGAGAGATGACACGTGATTTCTTAGAAAAAGAAGTCCATCATCTTAGAGAAAAAATAGATAAGCAGTCAGAGAATCCAGACCTTATTCCACAGTTAATGGAGAAAGCGGCAGCACTAGGTATATTAGGAGCTGCATTGCCAGAGGAGTATGGCGGTATGTCTGTAGATTTTAATACTGAATCAGTATTGAGTGAGGAGCTAGGTAAAAGCCAGAGTTTCAGTGTGGCTCTAGCTGCACATATGGGCATAGGTACATTACCAATACTCTATTACGGGTCAGATGCACAAAAGAAAAAGTACTTAGCGGGTCTAGGTGATGGCAGTGTCAAAGCAGCATATTGTCTCACAGAGCCAGATAGTGGTAGTGATGCCCTATCGGCCAAATCTAAGGCTGTACTAGACGGTGACGAGTGGGTAATAAACGGAGCTAAAATGTGGATTACCAATGGTGGATTTGCAGATTTATTCACTGTATTTGCTCAGGTAGATGGCGATAAGTTTACTGGGTTTTTAGTAGAAAAAGGAACCCCGGGACTTACGTTAGGAGATGAAGAAGTAAAACTAGGTATAAAAGGAAGTAGCACACGTCAAGTATTCCTAGACGATGTACGCATACCAAAAGACAACCTGTTAGGCGAGATAGGCAAAGGGCACAAGATAGCCTTTAACGTACTAAACATAGGCAGATATAAGCTATGTGCTATGGTAATGGGTGGCAGTAAGCGAAGTATAAATGTAGCTGTAAACTATGCCAATGAGAGACATCAGTTTGGAGTAGCAATAAGCAGTTTTGGAGCGATACAGCATAAAATAGCAGAGATGGCTATCAAGACGTATGCGACAGATAGTGCTACGTACAGAGTATCAGGATTAATTACAGACAGAATAGCTGAGCTAGTAACAGAAGGCAAAACTAAGGTAGAAGGAAAGCTAATAGCTGCGGAGGAATACAGCATAGAGTGTGCTATTCTTAAAGTACTTGGTTCAGAAACCTTGGATTATGTGGTAGATGAAGCCGTACAGATATTTGGAGGGACAGGATACTCAGAGGAGTTTCCAGTAGCTAGTATGTACAGAGATGCTCGTATCAATAGAATCTTTGAAGGAACCAACGAAATCAATCGTATGCTGGCAGTAGGTCAGTTGATGAAAAAAGCCTTGAAAGGTGAAATAGACCTGATGGGTCCTGCTATGAAGATACAGGAAGAGCTGATGGAGATACCTGATTTTGGTGATGAAGGAGATGGATCTGCACTATACGAAGAGAAGAAAGCAGTAAGACAAGCTAAGAAAGCTATACTCATGGCAGCAGGTGCAGCAGCACAGAAGTATATGATGGAGCTAGATAAGCAGCAGGAGATACTTATGAATCTCGCAGATATGGTTATCGATGTATTTACAGCAGAAAGTACCGTACTTCGTACAGAGAAACTCATAGCACAGCAGGGAGAGGAAGCTACAGCACTACAAGTAGCTATGACTAAATGCTATGTGAATGATGCGATGGAGCGTACGTACCTCGCAGGTAAGCATGCACTAGCTGCATTTGCTAAAGACGATATGCTCGTGATGATGCATATGGGTGTGAAGCGATTTACCAAATATCCTATGACAGATACGATCTCACTTCGTAAGCAAGTAGCAGCTAAGCTAATTGCTGAGAATAAATATTGTTTTTAGTGTTAGTCAATAAAGAATAGGCAAGAGGTGAGTAGAGATACTTACCTTTTTGCGTATATGGAAAATACCGTATATCTTTGTATAGTTATGACTATCATCATAAAAAAAGGTACAGATAAAAAAACACTTGCAGCTATTTGGGATAAACTTAAAGAAATCACATCTACAACAAATGGTTTGGATTCTAATAAGTTCTGTGGTGTTCTTAAATTAGAAAAAGACGCATTAGCTATTCAAAAAGAAATGCGGGATGAGTGGTAACAGCATATTTATAGATACTAATATAGCATTATACTTACTAGCAGGAGATAGCACTATGAAGGACCTACTCTATGGAAAAAGAGTGTTCATTTCAGCGATAAGCCAACTGGAGTTACTCTCCTACCATAAACTCACAGCAAATGAACGTGCTGGCATCAAAGAATTTATAAACCAGTGCACTGTCGTGGAACTTACGGAGCAAGTAAAGAAAAGTACAATCCTACTAAGGAAAAAGTACAACTTTAAGTTGCCAGATAGTATTATCGTGGCTTCTGCACTAGTAGAGCAACTTCCGCTACTTACAACAGACAAACAACTAGAAAAGACTACTGAAGTGAACACTGTAATTTACACGTTCTAACTAGCCTATAAGCTTAATACTAAAGGAAAACATTGTTTTTAATTTTAGTCATCCTGTCTGCCCGTCAGAGGAGGAAAATGTGAATGACTTCAAGCAGAATATATAAAAAAAGCGAGCTGAAAGGCTCGCTTTTTTTGAGTCTTGTTATTTGGTCTCGATAAGTTATCTGGAGAAAATAAGGGGAGCTAAAAATTGTATGGAAGAAATAATAAGCTCGCTCGCTTTAGTTTTTTATAGCTTTGTATGATATGAAAATTATAAAAGTCATCCTTCTTACTCTGTGGTCCGTAAGTTCTTTTGGTCAGGCAGATCTAAATTCTGATGTAGCCACGGAATTTGTACATCGTAAAATTAATGAGCTGAATATCAAGATATGGAATGCGGTTCGAGCAGGGACTTTAACAGCCTATGTGAATGACTCTTTATTCAAGAATATAAATACTAAGGCAATAGAAGAAAGTATCTCAATGGAATATACTGTAATGGTTCCTAATCCAGACAATCCGAATGATCCATACGACCTTATGGGTGTTTCTGTGTCGTATGAATTTGATTCAATTAGTGGATACAGTGGTTGCTTATTAGCATATGAGAATGAATTAGTAGAAGAATCTGTTATCTCAAAGTTAAAAGCAATAGCACCCGTTTTTAAACCACTTGAGAAAAAGGGAGCTAGTTTTATTCGTACGCCAGTTTTCTGGGTAAAAGTGGATGATATAAAAAAGGATTTACAAGGGGAGTTTAAACAGTTTTGGCCTTTACTTAGGCTCAGGACGACCATAATGGACTTTGAGAAAATTCAGTTTTCGCCAGGTTGGCCACTAAAGAAAGAAGAATACCTTGTCTCTCAATGCGTTAATAGTCATCTGGCATTTCTTGATTTTAATGCAAAAAATGATTCCTTGATTGGTGAATATTTAAGTAAAATTTTACTAGAAATAGTGAATCAATATTCATATGATTTAACTGTCTATCGTGACCTAGAGCTAAGTAGCGAATATGAAAATATTCATAAAGAATTAAGAGATTCTACTGGAGTAATGGTTCCAAATCCCGAGTTCCCTGATGATCCATATGCTTTTATAGAAAAAATGCTCTATTGGGATTTTGATTTTAGTGAAATGAAGAATATTCAAGTAATAAAAGACAAAGAAATCATTCTGACAATGTTCTCCTCAATTGTAGACTTTAATGGCTACACGATTAAGCCCAAACAGCTATTTATTCCTTACGATTCTTTGAAACCATATCTCCAACCCCACGATCGAACCATCCTAGAGTCTCTAATGAGTGAGACCGCAATTAAGAGATAAACTTTAACGTTATATATGCTAATGAGAGTCTCATTTTTCTTATTTATTTTATTGAGCGGTTTTATTGCTCAAGCTCAAACCAACTTTGATTATCTCAGTTGCCAAAAAGTGCTCACTGAAAAAGTGAAAGCTATCCAACTCAAGATTTGGAATGGAGTAATGGATGGGGAACTGACGCCTTATCGTACAGGCTCATTAAGGACTGTTTTATCTTTATTTGAAATTAGAGAAAACTGCAAAGGCCTCGATACTTTTGACTATCAAGAACACGTATTTCGGTGTACGTTGAGTAAAAATCATAAACACGATAGACAAATTAAAAAGCTTGATAAATTGAACGATAAGGATCTAAAATTGGACCCTTGGGGTGACTCATCTAATGACATAATAGAAGTAGATAGTAGTTGGAATGATTTTTATGACGAGAAGAATAGACCAATAGATTCGGCAATCAGAGCTAGAAGAGAGCTAGAAGAACACACTGAAGATTCATTGTTCAATATTAAATACGTATGTGCAGATCGAATTGACTTTGATGCGACTAGAGATATAACTGGAATGTCATTTGGATACACGAGATCTATAGACCCTAAAGTTTGGAGTAATACATTTAGGTGTACTAGCATCAGTATATTGACTGATTATCTATTCGGAGAAGGTTTTGTGTTACATGATGAGCCAATATTTCATATTAGAATAGACCAGCTGAATGCGGTATTGTCTGACGCTGAAATAGAATTTGTACGAGCATTAAATTTCCAAGCTAAAAATCTAGGTGATTTTCTTCCAAATAAGTGTGTTTTATACGATGAACTTGGTCTACAGGCTTTAGATAGAGAGAATAATGCTGTTAGATTTGATAATGATCATAGAACTACGTTTGTGCAAGCTAGAGAAATAGCCTTATTGTCCAAGTATAATAGCGATGTCTTCTTCGAAACTGTTAACTATCTTCTAAAAGAAGATGGTCCGCTCGATTATAAAGCATACTTGTTTAAGGATATCAGTTTAATAAAGCCGTGGAAAGGATTATTAAGCGAGCTGAATTCTGATGAAGCAATAGAATATATAAGTGAACCTAGCGATCCATACAACTTGGTTATTAAGATGTGGAGGGGAATTGGATATCCCATTTTCACCATTGATCAATCGACTCTACACATAAGTAAATCTTCTGAGACAGACTACTTGGTTTCGGTGGCAAATGAGGTGCATAGAATTGAAGATTTTACCAAGAAGGAATATGAAAAGCAAATTGATATTTATTTTTCCTACTCATCTATCAAGCACCTCCTCCAACCCCACGACCGCATCGTCCTAGAAGCATTACTCCAAGAAATAACTCAATAGCTTATTTAGCTAAAAGTTTCACTTCAACACGCCGGTTCATTTGTCGGTTTTCTTCTGTATCGTTAGGAACTATAGGCAAGTCTGGTCCATAGCCTGTCTTGGTAAGTCGGCTAGACGCTATTCCTTTATTCACTAGATATCTAAGAACGGCATTAGCTCTGTTTTTAGATAATTCAACGTTGTGATTATACCCTCCTGTGGTGCTAGTATGCCCAGATATTTCTATCTTTAGACTTGAGTGTTTTTGTAAGGCATCATTCAGTTTTCCTAAAGTTTCTATAGATTGTGCCAATAAGGTATATTGGTCTATATCGAAATATACATTCTCCAATATCAGCTTATCTCCTACCTTCATTTTACCTAACTCTAAGTCCAGATCTTGAGCATCAGACGGGAAATCGACATTCATATTGGGTAAGCTATCGCCGCTAAAGTTACAAGGACATTCGTCGTTGCCATTTATAGGAATGAGCGACACATCATCTATGTAGTAATAGCTTTCTTTGGCACTCCCAAAAATACGCTTTTGATTTACCTGACTACTAGGCTTGAAAGTCCCGAGGCTCATCCAGTTTTCCGAGCCATTAGCCACGTAGCTACATTGCAAAATCATCCATCTACTCTTATATGTGAGGTATACAGAATCAGAAGTATTGAGGCTTAGTTGTGGGAAACTACAATCCAAGTCTAGAAATTTGAGATGAGTTAGAATCGAACTCAAAAAGTAAAGACTACTGCACTATCTCTAATAGCTCGATAGTAAACACCAATGTAGAATAGGCAGGTATATTGGCACCCATGGCACGCTCACCGTATGCTAACTCTTGAGGAATATAGAGTTCCCATTTAGATCCTACAGGCATCATTTTTAGAGCTTGTGTCCATCCTGCTATGACCTGATTTATATTAAAACTAGTAGGCTCTCCACGGTCATAGCTACTATCAAACTGCTTTCCGTTTATGAGTGCACCGGCATAGTGCGTACTTACTGTTTGTCCATCTATAGGTTTAAGCCCTGTACCCTCAGTGAGTACTTTATACTGTAGTCCATTAGGCAGCACTTTTACTCCTTTTTTAGTGGCATTAGCGGCTAAGAATGCTGTTCCTTCTGCGGTCGCTGCTGCTACTTGCTTTTCCTTTGTCTTAGATACGTAAGCATTGACCACTGCATTACTAGATGCCACGTCCATGTTAGTATGATTATATTGGAGTACATCCTTCATTGCTTCTGTGAATATAGCATAATTCAGCGTATCTATACCTCCTGCTTTTAAGCTACTAGCTATATTCATAGCTACCGCATACGACACACTATCTATCTCTGTGGCTAGAGGTGTGTGTGAGTGTTGAGCGTGTGCGAAGCACGTAAAGCAAACAAGTAAAATTAAGGATGTGATTTTTTTCATGATGGCAAAAGTAATAAAGGCAAGGTGATTTTTCTAACCGTATTGAAGTGTCGGTTTTATATTCCTTCTAGTTTTTTTCTAAGCCGATCATCAAAAACCTTAATGAGGTCTGCAGTATTATTCAGCCCACCAAAACAATGGGAGAGTCCCCGGCTGTTTTTGGGATTAGTTGTGTGATACGGATAAGGGTATTCTGTACTTTTTAATTTGCTATCTAGCAGATAAATACCATTACTAGACGGATCTGCTAAACTGCTATAATGGTTGCCAATGATCACAAAGTGCACTACATTAGTCTGTTTACTAACTTGGGCTATGTTTTCGTCTTGTAGAAGCTTGTATGCTGAATAGGTATAGTTTTTTGAGAACAGTGAATCTAATTGTTCGTGAGAGTAGTCTTCAGGGCAACCCCTATTTATCACATAAAGAGTATCGTACATTAGTCTATTAAGAGTAGCTCGGGCTTTCAATGCATTTTCAGGAACAACTGCAGTCTTATTAAACTTAAAGTTATATGCTATGGTAAAATGATTTGGGATGGCGTCAAAGTATGTATTTGTTATTCCTTTAATAAGAGTATGACTATAGCCAAAGTCTATAGAGCTATTTTGATTACTGTGGATTTCTAGACCAGCATATATACTCTGTGAAAATCGGTTGGATAATTCTCTCTGGAAATATACAGAAGGAATAGAATCTAGATACCCGAGGTATCTATTCTGAGCATTTATTATAAATGCAGGCTCGTACCCTAAAACTATGTTTATGCCTTTTGATTGGCCAAGTGAACGTTTCACCGCTAAACGCAGGTGAATGTCTTCCATTGTCCTTTTTTGAGTCAAATTATCGTATTCATAAGAGTATCGCTTATAGCCTAGTTTACTCTGAAAGTAAGTTTTAGGTGCTACTCGATACGCAGCAAATATATCTCCTCCAATACCGTATGGTGGTCTATCATCATTGATTTCTCTAGCTGTAGCTATGGTCACATATCCACTCACACCATAGCTTAGTTTTTCGGTTAAGATACTCGTATCCTGTGCTGATAGCGTAAAAGTGTTCCAGATTAAAACTGAAATAAAAAGTGAATATCTCATGCGGCACTTCAAAAGTATGCTGCACATTTTATTTTCCGCATAAAAACTTCTTAATCATATGTTTAAACTCACCAAAGGTCAATACACTTGTAAAAGACGCATTTACACGTAATTTTGCCTGAGGATTCTAAAATAGTATTAGAGGGGAGGGTTTACGATTAACACGCGATGCAGATGCACCGCACATTTTTATTAAAATAATAGATGAGAAAATATAACATAGTAGGGGTGATGTCTGGTACATCCATGGATGGGCTGGATATAGCTCACGTATCGCTCACAGAGCGAGAAGACGGTAAATGGGAGTATAGCATAAATGAAGCTACTACCATAGAGTACGGCGAAAAGTGGAGATTAAGACTCTCTAAGCTTCGTCATCAGAACTCAATGATTTTTCATAAGACGGATCGTTTTTACGGTCAGTTTATCGGTGAGCATATCAATACATTTTTAAAAGACAATAATCTAGAAGCTGACTTAGTAGCTTCTCACGGTCATACGGTATTTCACCAGCCAGAAAACAATATTACGGTACAGATAGGTGACGGCAATAGTATCACAGCTTTCACTGGATTGCCGGTGGTGACTAACTTTAGAGCTATAGATGTAATCTTAGGCGGTGAGGGAGCTCCATTAGTAGGTATAGCAGATGAGTTGCTCTTTGGTGAGTATGATATGTGCTTAAATCTGGGTGGCTTTGCCAATATAAGTGGTAATAAGAATGACCAGCGGATAGCCTATGATGTGTGCCCGTGTAACATCATACTCAATAGAATAGCTCGTGAATTTGAGCAGGAGTACGATAAGGATGGAGAGATAGCTGAGCGTGGAGAAGTAGACTACGACTTACTCGGAGATCTTAATGCAGTAGAATACTATAGCTATGAGCCGCCTAAGTCGCTAGGTAGAGAATGGATAAGCACTCACTTCTGGGCAAATGTAAGAGCGAGCGAAGCGAGTAAGGAGGATAAGATGAAGACTCTAGTAGATCACATAGCACAGCAGATAGGCAATAGTATAGAGGATATTTGCAGTGGTGAGGCTAGCGGAAAACGCATCTATATCACAGGAGGAGGAGCATTTAACAAGACGCTCATCTCACATATACGTACGCACACACTCGCAGAGGTGATAGTGCCAAATGATAGCGTGGTTAATTATAAAGAGGCTTTAGCCTTTGGTTTATTAGGCATACTAAGAGTACAAAACAAAACAAATGTAATAGCTGCGGCTACCGGTGCTAAGTCGGACTCTGTAAGCGGCAGTTTATATGGTAATTTCTCAAAATTGGTGTAATGGAAGATTTATTAAAAAAGTTTGAAAATAAGCGTCCGGAGATAGTCTTCGAATGGAAAGATTCTGAAACGGAAGCGGAAGGATGGGTAGTGATAAACTCCCTAAGAAATGGTGCTGCTGGTGGCGGCACACGTATGCGTAAAGGACTGGATAAGCGTGAAGTAGAATCACTAGCCAAAACGATGGAAGTGAAGTTTACGGTAGCGGGACCTCCTATAGGTGGAGCCAAGTCTGGGATCAATTTTGACCCGGCAGATCCGCGTAAAGAAGGTGTACTCAGAAGATGGTATGCGGCGGTAATGCCAATGCTACGTAACTACTATGGTACGGGAGGCGATATGAATGTAGATCAGTATGGAGAGGTAATTCCCTATACGGCAGATCTGGGTGTGTTGCATCCGCAAGAAGGCGTAGTGCAAGGCTATTACAAGAATTATAGTAAGGTAGAGAAGCTACAGGCTATTACAAGATTACAAAGTGGAGTTTTACTTCCTATAATAGATGAGCGATTTACTCCAGACGTATCTAAGAAATACACTATATCTGACATGATCACTGGCTGGGGAGTAAGCGAAGGCGTACGCCATTACTACGGGCTTTGGGGTGGTACTATGAATCACAAGACAGCCATCATACAAGGGTGGGGAAATGTAAGTGCTGCTGCTGCTTTTTATCTGGCTAAGCACGGTGTGAAAATCGTGGGAATAATAGACAGAGAAGGTGGCTTAATCAATAAAGAGGGTTATTCTCTAGCAGAAGTTACGGATATGTTTATCAATCGTGATGGGAATAAACTCAATGCAAATACTCCTGGATTTACCTCTTTTGCAGAGGTGAATGCACAGATATGGGAGCTAGGAGCAGAGATATTCATACCTGGTGCAGGAAGTAGACTGGTGACCAAAGATCAAGTAACTAGTCTAATAGATGGACAGTGTGAAGTGATAAGCTGTGGTGCTAATGTACCGTTTGCCGATCCGGAGATATTCTTAGGAGAAATCTCTATGTATGCAGATGCTAACATAGCGGTAGTTCCAGATTTCATAGCAAATTGTGGTATGGCTCGTACCTTTGGATTCCTAATGAGTGAAAAAGGAGAAGTAGATGATGTAGCTATCCTGAAAGATGCTTCAGAAATCATAGGGAATCAGATGAGACGCTTACATCAGTTTAATCCAAGACCAACTGGACTTAGCCGTAAAGCTTTGGAAATGAGTTTAACTGACCTCGTAGATACAGGAGACGTGAGCCACAGAAGTGGTTTGGGTGGAATGGCGTAACCGATAAAAAAAACACTAAGGCACTAAGGTCTTTTTAACATTAAGAAAAGGTAGGTGTTTAGCTCAGTATTCTGAATTGGAGGGCAACCTTGTGTTTTGCTCGGTGTCTTTTAGTATAAGACCATTAAGGATTTGCCGTAGGCAAATGGCCGCGTGGTTTTATGAAGGATAAATTATAAACTAAGAAAAAAAGGCTCGTCCCGATAGCTATCGGGACGAGCCTTTTTCTTGTGATGTTATCTTGAGCTGAGTCGAAAGGTTAGACATTACAAGAAAATTTCAATAAACCCATGCATACTTCGACTGACGTTCGGCATGTATACTTCTCAGTTATTGAAACGCTATAGTCCCACTACAATCAGCAGCACATAACTCAAAGAACTTTTTAAACTCTCGTGATTTGATAAATGTATTACTCATATCTACTTCATAGTGCTCCGTCGTTTCAGCATTAGATGCAGTGATGAAAGGTGTCTTTTTAAGATTGCAGTAAATCACTTTAAAACTAGCGTGAAACGTAGGGTCATCCAGATCAAAGTCCTCTGCTAGTTCATTGTATAAACCGAGGTATTCAGACTTCAGATAGTTTTGAAGTTGGGTTTGCTTGGCGAATGTGGTGGGAGTGATTGCTAAGGTTTCTTCATCTTGTTGTGCGAAGTTAGAAGTGCTATCCGATTGAAAAGGGAAAGGCACAATAACGTTAATGGAATTATTACTTTGAACTATTTTCTTATCTTCTGGAGGAACTCCATACAAATAGCCATCTTGTGGAGCTGCTGAAGGAGCTTCAGGGGTTTGACTACAAGGCCAAATAACGCCCTCTACCTCTCGTCTAAAAGCGTTATCCTTCTTTCGCTTTTCAAGATTCTGATTGTAGAATAAATTCTGCTCTTCATATTCTAAGTCGTCGGCTACGTTTCTATTGGTAGATTTCTTGTTCATTGATTTCAGGAGATTATCTAGTTCCTTTTTATTAATGCTTTGTAAGGTCACTGTTTTAGAATCGTCTTTCTTCTGTAGCAAGTCTGTGTAGTAAAAGTAGTCACTTCCTTTTTTAGCTAAACAAAACAAATCATAATCAAACAACTCATTCAAAGACTCTGTATGGAAGATACCTTTCTTCTTTATCTTCTGATAGCTCGGGAGGTTATCGGGAATGAGATACACATTTACAAAATCGTAGTCATTCTCTTTATCTACTTGTACTTTCAGGGTGTGGTATTCTATGGAGATGTCTTTACCGTTGTAGGTGGTTTTCAAGGAAGTTCGAGTATTGGTAGATTCTGTGACATATACATCTAGATTTTTCCAACCAATGGTATCTATTGGCACAGTATAATAGTTTCTCTTAGTTGAGATTTTATTGTAGTCAAGTCCAGCTTGTCTATAAGCTTCTACCAGATTGGTCTTCAGTTCCTTTTGATAAACATTAGCTCGGTCCTGCCATTCATCTGATGATTTTTTAAGATCTTTGCTTCTTTTGTTTGCGTCTTGTTTAGCATACTTAGCTAGTACTTTCTTACGAGCTTTGGTAGTTGCTTCTTGGTAGGCTTTGCTCTTTTTACTGTGGTAGGCTGCTAGCTCCGCAAAGGCGGGAGATGCCTTCTTCGTATTGCCGAGTTTCTGAGCAGCAAAGCGTTGGAACATTTCTTTTTTATCAGCAGATATTCTACTCGCCACTATGGAGTCTGCATAGCTGATGTCTTTACCCAAATGTTGTATGTAGATATTCAGCGAAGCTTCATCACAAACATCAAACAAATGCTTAAGTCGTTGCTCAAATTCTTTGGTGGCTATGTAGGTGGTTGCAAAACGTTGGGATTGCAGTGCTTTTATTGAGGTTGGGCAGATTTCTGGTCTTGATTCTTCTGCTTTATCAGCTATGGAAGTATCTAACTGATTTCCAAGTCCCTTATGAGAAAAAAGCTTAGCAAAATACCTGCATCTACCTTGGCTGTTGCAAACTTCATATTTTAATTGTCCCTCTAGAGAGTAGTCTTTTTCGAGAATTTTAACTTCTTGTTTAAAAATAGCTTTCTCTCTAAACTGGTAGGTGGTACAATTTAAAATTGGATCAAAAACATCTTTGAATGAGAACGGCTTAAGTGGTCCTACACGTTTAATGCCAACGCTGTTTCCTAAGTTTAGAGATGCTTGATGATAACAGTCGCTTTCCTTAGCGTTGGCATAAATCCATTGCTTGTTTTCAATTAGATTACTACTAACTATTTCTATTGTGACTATATCACCAATTTTGAATTTTGATGGATTGATTTTTATCTCCCAAGTAGGTTCGGTGATTCCAGTTTTATTGGTTTGAGATTCTTCTTCATTAAGAGCAGGCATTGTTGAGTCCTCTATGACCTCTGCGGCTGCTTCACTCCTCACCCCACAGTCAAAACTCCAATACAAACTATCCGTAAACTGCTTGTCACTCGCATCATATCCTAGTTCTGCTACTTTGGCTAAGTATCCTCTTGGGTAGAAATCTAGCTCATCGAAGGAGCGAGTAACTAAGTAGTTTTTGATTTTCTTTGGGTTTACCCAATTTACATTTCCTGTGCTGTCCTCTTGCCCATCAAAGAGCATCATATCTGGGTCCACCTCGTCAGTAGGTACTTGTGCGGTGATCTGTTTGCCGTCGGCTAGTTGGAGTTCTACTCCATCTTTAGTTGCAGTGATCTTAAACATTCCTGCGGTAGCCAGTAGATTACTATCAGCCATAGTGCTTAGTCCAGCCTCTAGTATATCGAGTGCATTCAGAGCTTCTTTTACTTCCAGTTCATAACGAGTCATATCTCCAAAAGCGTTAGCAGGAATATGCAGTATAATTCCATTGGCAGTTTCTATTACCGTATCTTTTGTATTATCTATCTCAAAAAGAGTAGTGGGTAAGCTTGCCCCTGTTTCTGTGTAGTCTATGTGGTCCTTTTGCAGCGTCTTGGTGACATAGTAAATTCCAAGTCCTAGGATGGCAGCCACTACTACGGCTATAAATCCATTTTTCAGCATCTTGCCGATGCGTACTTTTTGCCACGCATTGCTGATATCTACTTTTAGTCCTTGTAGTTTGATAGCCTCCATTAGCTTACGTTGGATAATTACTTCCTTGGCTAGATTAGGCTCTGTATTTATGCGTTGCTCAAAGGCTGCTTTCTCCTCTTTGGAGAGCTGCCCGAGCAGATATTGTTCTATGATTTCTTCCATCTTGTTTCCTGTTTTAAATTGATTGTTCTCCACCTGAGGCAGACAAGCTGTTGGTTCGTCCTTCTGAAGCACGAACTTGCTTTTTAGCGTGCTGTAAGCACTTGTACTTTTGGTTCTTGGCTACTTTCTCACTTTTGAAGTTGAGTTGCTTCGCTATGGCTTGCATACTTTTCTTTTTCAAGTAAAAAAGCTGCAGGATAGTGCGGCAGCGTTCGCCAAGCTGCAAAAAGGCCTTTGTAGCTAGGTTTAGTCGTTCTTCCTTTTGGAGTAGTTCGTCTGCATCATTAGATGCGACTAAGTCTAGTTCATCAAGATTGGATGGGTTTTTATCTTTTCTGGTTTTAGCATAAAAGACAAATTTGGAAACAGAAAACAAGTAGGTATCTATACTTGCGGTTAACGTAAAGTCAGGGTCCTGGCATTTTTCACAAAAGACTAATAAAGCTTGCTGAAAAATGTCTTGGGTATCTTCCTTGTCACAGCCATTGGCTACCAGCCATTTTTTAATAACGGGATAGTAATTGTAAAGTAGGGTCAAGCCTTTTTGACGTGACCTTTCGTTACCATTTCTTATCAGAGATATAAGATCTTGGTTATTCATTCTATACGTTAATGTCAAATGTAGGGAAAGGTCACCCAGAAAGTTTAAGTTTTATTTTCCAAATAATTTGGATAAAAAAAGAGACAACCATCGGTTGTCTCTTTTTACTTGATTGCAATGTCCTTTTATTGCTTTATCAGCTTATGTATACTGGTTTTATTTTCCGAAACACATCTTATAGTGTATAGACCCTCAAACCAACTGCTTATATCTAAGTCTAGGCTAGATTTAGAAGTAGTTATTTCTAATACTATTCTACCGCTGAGATCTGTCACATAGACCCGTTTCAGCTCATTATTAGTAAATTCTAGTTTAGCTATATTCTCTGCAGGGTTAGGATATAGTTTACTTTCTAGTTTGTCGGGAATATCTACAGATGCAGTAGCATATATAAGTTGGAGGTCGTCAAAATAAAGCGTTTGCTTAAACTGTGGATTAGTAAAGTCGAATATGTCAAAGTTTATTTCTATGCTGTCTACCCTAGTAGTAAAATCAGGAGCAGGGAACTCTAACCCTCCATTGTAACTAAATAATCCAATGGTATCAGGATACCTAGGGGCACGACTATCCGTGAACGGATACCCTGAGGTATAAATATAGCGACGTGAATTTAGTGCGGTATCCCAATAGTACATTTTTATATATAATCCAGCAAGTCTACTTCTAGTGGTATCGTTACTCATAAAGAGTTCTTTTATTCGTATATCCTTGATGTACTTGCCTTCATATTTAGCTCGCTGCACTAGCTTAGCTGACTGTATCTTACTAGTATCATCCGTATAGAGTTTTACGAAAGTATTGCCTCCGTCATACAAAGTGACGGTATCAAATAGGGTGTCTACGGTTATTAAGTCATACGTACCATCCCCTTCTAGTGTCCAGTGGTCTAGTTTACCGTTAGTTACTTCATTAAAGTCCAGGTTTTTGAAGTCTTGTGCATTAGCATTGAAATAACATAAAAAACTGAGAAATACAAGACTATTTTTTTTGATTTGGGTACGCATATTATCCGCCAGTTCCTAAGGTATAAACTTCATAAATCGTAAAAAATCTACCATCAAATGTTATTAATTTTAAGGTATGACTAGGGTCACAGCCGCCATTTTCAAATAATGTAGTACTAGATTGATTTTCAATAGAATCATCTAACTCAGAATCAGAAAATGTAGATTGCGAAGAACTACTAGTTGTATGAACAGTAAACGTCATATCAAACCAATCACTAATGTTGCCAGCAGGGTGTGGTACATTTATGCATCCAGTTGCTCCAGCTTGGAGAGTTATACATAATGAGTTAGGAGCTGGTGCAGGACAATTTCCTAGTGGTAGTGGTGGATTTGGTCTTGGGGTGTACGTTATACAGATGGTACGTTCACAACCAGACGCATAATACTCTGTACTATTTTCAAAACAGAACTCTGTAGACTCTGAAAAAGGTGGGCAAGGGTTATTAGGTGGGAGGTTCTGAGCTTTTAGTTGTAGACTAAAGAAGGATAAAACAGCAAAGGCAATCATTGTACTTAAAGTGTTAAATCTTTTGTTGAGTTGTTGAGTTGTTGAGTTGTTGAGTTGTTCATTTGTATTTTTTTTAATTGAACTGCTAAAATAATAAAAGCATTCCTAATTTCCAAAATTAAAGGCTTGTGTGGTTTGTATTTATTGATGTCTTAAACCTTGTGCTTTTATCATTTCTTATCAGAGATATAAGATCTTGGTTATTCATTCTATACGTTAGTGTCAAATGTAGGGAAAGGTCACCTAGGAAGGTGGAGAAATAATTTGTAGGGGTTTTCATCTGACCTGATGTCAGTTGAGCTTTGGTGTTTAGAAACTCTTTAGTTCAAAGAGGTCTTTGGCTGTTATCACTTGGTCTATTTGATCTTTGCTGTACTCATTCTCATTTACCCCGTAGGTGGTTATGATTGTATTGAGTAGTTGCTTTTTGGTGTTGGTCAGACTTCGGAAGGTCTCCCTTCTTTTTCGTAGCGTAGTAGCCATACTTTCTGTTACGTAGATGTCATCTGCGTAGTATTTTATTTCACATATATTAATTGCGTTATCTGCACGGTCTATCAGCATATCTATTTGAAAGCCAGCGTATTCGTTGCTTTTTTTGTGCAGGTAGCTACTGGTTTCAGTATAGACTCCTTGTATGCCCAGTGCTGCTTGTATGGCATCAGTATGTTTTATACAAATATTTTCGAAGGCATAGCCACACCATGATTTATAGCTTTGGGAGTGTGCCAGCTTGTGCCATATGTCTTTAGCTCCCAGTTTTTGGTTTTCTATGTATTTTAGGTAAAAATGGCTGTACTCGTCTGCGAGGCGATAGAGGGTGTCTTTCTTTTTTTTATGTAATGGCTGAATGGCGGCTATGAAGGAAGAGGCTTCTAGTTCTTCGAGCACTTTGGTGAGACCACCACCAGGCGATATATCCGTAAGTGTGCTTAGTTGTGACCGTGTAAGGCCGCTTCTTTTTTCTGCTAGTTTTCTAATGACAGTGATATGGTTTTCGGGGTTATCAAAAAGAGCTGCATATAGATTTTTGAATTCATTATTCAGCATACCTGTTTTGGTAAAGCATAGTCTATTTATAGTCTGCTCTGCTGTCTCGGTGGGCAATACATAGTTAAGGTAATAAGGCACCCCTCCAGTCACCATATACAGTTGTAGTATTTGATATTCGGTCATCTTTATCCGTTGAGATAGGAGAAAAGACTTAGTTTCGGCTAGTGTGAAAGGCTGTAGACTGATGAGTTGGGTTACTCTATTGTGCAGTCCACCTTTATGATTCACTATTTTTTTAATCATCCAAGAGGCTGCAGATCCGCATAGTACGAGTACTATATTCTGATGTACTGCCCAGTCATTCCACCAGTAGCTTAGCTCCGCCAAAAATCCAGAACGATGTGTATCTATCCACGGTAGCTCGTCTAGGAATACGACTCGTTTTTTACTGGTTCTGTTTTTACTTTTCAGATATGTTTTGAGCATTTCAAATGCTTCAAACCATGTCTTAGGAGTCTTTAGCTGTGGACTAGTGGTATAATATGCTGATAGCTTTGTAGAGAATTTTTCGAGTTGGGTATCTTTTTCCGCATATTGGGTTCCTGTGAAATCGAATACTTTGTGGTGTTGATAGGTTTGGTTTATGAGGTATGTTTTGCCTATTCGTCTACGCCCTATCATAGCGAGCATTTCAGATTGGTTACTGTTGAGTAATCGATTCATGATCTTTACCTCTGCTTCTCTTCCTATCATTGTGCTCGCTAAATCTGTTCAAATATACGATATTTAGTTAGGGATAAATATAAGTTCCTCGCTAAATGTACGAAAATACACAGATTTAGCGAGTGATGCATTTGTTATTGACCGCTAAAAAGAATTAAAATTAATAGATTTAGCGAGCAATACAGCAGATTTTGTGGTTGAAAGTATTACATAAAATTCTGTTGGAAATTTTGTGCGTAGCTTCAATCTCCTACACCTATTTCATTTAGTATATAACTCGGATGCTTTTTTTCGATATTCTCAGGAATTTGGAATTTTATTTTTGGAATTTAACTACCTCGTAGGCTCTGCCCCGAGGTAGTTTACTCCTCCTCCCACGAAGGTCCTTCTGTGATCCATTCTTCGTGCTGAAAGAGGTGCCACTTGGCTTTGGCCATATTGTAGGTTGGATCTATGATCGTTTTTGGTTTACGGAAATTGAGACTTACGTCTACTCGGGCATATATCTCACAGCTATCGGTATATTGGGTTTTCAGAAACTGGCAGTATTGCCATATCATATCTGGATGAGTAGTCATCGTGTGATATTGCTTATCAGTCATGTCTGCTTTTGCATCACGTATTTCTTGCGTACCATCTGTTTTTAGTATCCGAAAGGTGGCAGTTCCTCCCTTGCTCCTCAGCATCATTCGCCAGCTTAGTCTATGTCCTTCTTCGGTCCAGAAAACATTTCCAGGGATGGTATAGTGACGAAGTGGTAGCAGTATTTGTACCGCAAAAAAGAGAATGAAAGCTACAGAAATAAGTGTTGTATTTAATTGGCTTGGAGCTTTCAGTTCTGTACTGTGTTCATTTTTTATTCTAAACCATTTGCGAAGTTTCTCAGCTGGATAAAAGAGTACACATGCACCGATCATCATATAGGGAAAAGTTCCTATCTGAAAGGTGATACTATTCATCACGTGGAAGTACATGCTTATCCAAAAAGCATAGGTACGAGTCCGTTTCCAGAGTAACGCTGGAATGACGAGTAAGTCGAAAAATATTCCACCCCAAGACATAAGTAAGGCTTGAAAATCAGACTGGTACAAGAAGCCGATAACGGTATCTCGTTTATAAGAAAGCCATTGTGTAAGTGGAGTTCCATCTAGCCAGTCAGGATATATTTTGGCGATAGCCGCATAAAAAAAGACAATGAGAAATAGCCATACGAATACCTGCAGATACAGATTATAACATACGGATAGCGGTTGTACTCTACCTTGCTTTGCGTCTAAGCTCAATGCTCTACCAGCAGGCTGTACGCACATCATAAGGCAGAGGAGAGACATGAGATAGTGGTGGTTATTATACGAGGTCTTGTGCATGAGATATACACCTAGCCAGCCGATAGTAAGTAGTGCGATAGAGAGCCTGTATCTGTACCCGAAGATAACGCCAAGTGAAAATATACCGAGTAGTCCAAACCACACATACATGCCGTATCCGGGGAGTGGCTGCAGAAACTCGAACCCAATAAAATTAAAGGTAAAAAGTGGTGGGTCAATGTATACTTGCTTTACCCAGCCCACGGCTATAGCTCCCCAAGTTTCAAAAAACATAATTAAGCCAAAGACGATACGCCAAAGAACAATTGGGGTATTATCTATTGGCTTAAAAAGGTATTCTCGGAATCTCATAGCATATGCTAGTAAGCTCTAGGAGCGAAACCCACGATGCTTTGCGTTTTAGCTCCTATCGGATGTTCTCCTGCAGCCCGAGCTGCTAGTTGTCTTGCCTCGGCATTGTTGCCTAGTTGTTCTTGATTTATGGCCAGATTATGGAGCAGCTTAGCACGTTTTTTAGGCTTCACTTCTTTTTTCAGACCACGTTCCCATATTTTCTGAGCTTCTGTCCATTGTTCACTTTTTACGGCTAGCATACCTTTTACTAGAGCATCATTGCCTGCACTGTATATGGATACGCTTTGGCGGTGAGCAGTAGGAGATATCCTAGAGGCATAGCGAGTGCCGTAGCTACGGCCTAGGTTTTGCATTTCGCGTCTGTAGTTAGCATTTACTAACTGAGTAGCTCGTACTCTGGTAAGTCCTTCAGACTCGTAAAAGTAGTTGTCACTTTCTTCCCATTCATCTATGATCACGCCTGTTTTGGTGTCATATAGTCTCCACCCTAGCTGTACATCTATCTTCCGCTTAGCGATGAAGAAGTCTATTTCTCTAAAGGTACTATTACCGAGGTCTTGCCTGCGTATTTCTAGGGTATAGCTGTCTTCTATACGTTGGCTGAATTTTTCTAGAGAGATGACTAAGTTACTTCCCATTGCTACTTGCTTGAGATCTGCTGGTGATAATGCGGCAGGATACTTGCCGTCAGCAGTTTGTTTATACTCATTAGACTCGCCTAAAATAGTCAGGTAATTTTGACGGCGTATAGACCCTCTGAAAGTATTAAATGTAGCGTTTAGCAGATCAGGATTGTTGGCATTTAGTAAGAGTATGTTAGAGTTATTGGCGGGATAGGCCAGTCGTACTCTATTTACTATAGATACAGTTTTAGCACCTTCAGGCAGTGATATCGTAGCTTCAGAGACACCGGTGACATAAGATATCCGCTGTGTACTAGCACACGCAGAGAATAATACGAGTAGAATGATGAATTGCTTTTTCATTGTATATGTACAAAGGAAAAGAAAAAATGGGGGATATTAATCTACAGCATCAGTTACCATGCCATATTTTACACTTAGTTTTATAAAATCAACTATACTATTCACATCTAGTTTTCGATAAATATTCTTCCTATGTGTATCTACAGTTTCTTTTGATCTACTTAGCTCATCAGCAATCTCCTTGTTGCTTTTTCCTTTGATAATGAGTTTAGCTATTCTGTTTTCAGTGGGAGATAGGTTGTTAAATGGATTGCAGTATGCAGCACTGGAGGCATTGCAGAAAGTGTCTGCAGTGAATACGCTAGTTATTACATCCTTTAATATCTTGGCACCAGCATCCTTGGGTACATATCCGTTTCCTCCCAGTTCTTGTACTTTGGATACATACTCCTGTTGTGTATGCATGGAGACTACTATTATTTTTATTTGAGGTCTTCTGTACTTTACCTCTTTTAGTATTTCAAAGCCGTTATCACCATCTCTGATACCGAGATCTAGCAGGATTAAATCTAAGCTATTTGTTTCTAAGTGAGTGTAGAGTTGTTTGCCAGTATTGAAAGTTACAATGCTCTTAATGTTACCATAGATAGGGAGTACATTTTTTATTGCATCTGCAAAAAGCTGGTGATCGTCTACTATGGCAATATCTAGTTTATCCATTTGGTTCATTGGTAGCACAAAGTTGTGTATCTCTACAATTATATGGTGTCCCCTAATGGGGTAATTTTAGTGGGTATATTCAGCAGATAAGAAGCACCTATGGTTGGTTTACTCGTGTTATTTATGTCACCGCCTAGCGAGTCTAATCGTGCCAGTATGTTTTTTTGGCCTAGTCCAGATGTTATTTTTTGTGGTTTAAAACCTTTCCCATCGTCAGTATAAGATACGGTTAATGTATTCCTTTAGTATGAAAACAATAAGGGTATGGGGGAACAGTTATCATGTTTGATAGAGTTCTTAATTAACACTTGTATAATATGGGATATATTTATTTCTGTTTTTTGTCAGACTATTCTCACGGTCTTTAATCACTCAGTCCGTATTATTTTATTCTAGGAGTTTCCCGAAGCTTTATAAAATTTTGGGCCTTTGAGACTGAAGAGATTAGAAAATAAAAATCGGAGTTATTATTCTACAGTATCAGTTACCATCCCACATTTTACACTCAGTTTTATAAATTGGACCACACTATTAACATCTAGTTTTCGATAGATACTCTTCCTGTGCGTATCTATGGTCTCTTTTGATCTGTTTAGCTCTTCAGCTATCTCCTTATTACTTTTTCCTTTGATAATGAGTTTAGCTATTCTGTTTTCAGTGGGAGATAGGTGGTTAAATGGGTTGTAGTATGCAGTACTGGAGGCATTGTAGAAAGTGTCTGTAGTGAATACGCTAGTTATTACATCCTTTAATGTTTTGGCACCAGCATCTTTGGGTACATATCCGTTTCCTCCTAGTTCTTTTACTCTGGATACGTACTCTTGTTGCGTGTGCATAGAGATTACTATTATTTTTATTTGAGGTCTTCTGTACTTTACCTCTTTCAGTATTTCAAAGCCGTTATCACCATCTCTGATACCGAGATCCAGCAGGATTAAATCTAGGCTATTTGTTTCTAAGTGAGTGTACAGTTGCTTGCCAGTATTGAAAGTTACAATGCTTTTAATATTACCATAGATAGGGAGTACATTTTTTATTGCATCTGCAAAAAGCTGGTGGTCGTCTACTATGGCAATATCTAGTTTATCCATTTGGTTCATTGGTAGTACAAAGCTGTCTCTCTCTACAATTATATGGTATCCCCTAATGGGGTGATTTTAGTGGGTACCTTCAGCAGATAAGAGGCACCTTTAGTCGGTTTACTCGTGTTATTTATGTCACCGCCTAGCGAGTCTAATCGTGCCAGTATGTTTTTTTGGCCTAGTCCAGATGTTATTTTTTGTGGTTTAAAACCTTCCCCATCGTCAGTATATGAAAAGGTTAAGATGTCGCTAGAGTGGGAAAACATTAAGGTTATAGAGGAACAGTTAGCATGTTTGATAGAGTTCGTAATTAACTCTTGTATAATGCGGTATACATTTATTTCTATTTTTTTGTCAAACCGCTGATTTAGGTCTTGTATATCTAGATTAAAGTTGAGCTGACCAGAGCTTTGCATTGTTTCTTTCAGATCTTGGAGTGCGGGTACTAGCCCAAAGTCTGCGAGCACACCAGAGGTAATGTTACGGGATACTTTTCGTACCTCGTCTATAGAGGTAGTCAGTAGTTCGTCTACCTTCATAAAGCTGGTCTCTAGGTTATTATTTCCTTTACTTAAGATTTCTTTTATACCTTCAAAGTAGAGCTTAGCAGTACTAATACCTGCACCCACTCGGTCGTGTAGGTCTTGGGCTATCCGCTCTCGTTCGTCTTCTAATGCGTCTAGGATGGCTTGCAAGTTTTTATTCTCTTCTTGTTCTACCTGTTGCGTAAAGAGCTGTCTTTCCATCTTTAGTTTTTCTTCGAGCAATTTTTTATTACCTCGGTATATGAGTACTAAGTCAAGGATTATAAAAAGTAAAAATGCCACTACTAGAGAAGACATGGATACTATGAATGTGATATGATTTATCGTTTCGTCCATACTATTCCAGTAGCGATGCAGATACTCCATAGTGAGTAAGAGGCATCGTTTAAATGTTTAAAATTAAGGGCTTGGTTCATGTCTAGGTTTATGAGGATAGGTATAGCAGAAAGTGCCACTATCGATAGTGTGTAGTATGCAAGGTTTCCTACGAAAAACCCAAGGAGAGGTGCAGATCTAATGTCAGCAGAGAGCACCTGTTTTCTTACAATAACATAGGACATTATAGCAATTAAAATACCCATAGGTAAAAGTGTAAACGTATTTAGTTGAGCTGGACCTTGCCAAGACATATAATTGGTTACAGCCAGAATTAAGAAGATTGTAACACCGAGAACAAGAATTTTTTTGAGATGATGAGGTACAAATCTTAGGTAGATGATAAGAGTGCTAAACTGTACCATTGACATGGAGATAGTATATATCCATAGATTACTTACTCCATAAATGTGAGAATATTGATAAGCAAAAAATTCAAATAGTAAAACAAATAATAATACTCCTACTACAGCAAGTTCTATCCTATTTAGCTTGCCCATATAGGCTATACCGATTAGAATAGTCAAGCTCAGAAAGCACAGTGGGATATTAAAAAAGTCTGTAAGCATTTATTTGCAGTCAGGTGGGCACATATGACCAAAGTCAATAGCTCGATTTAGGAATTCTCCCAGAATAATAGGTCCATCTTGAAGAATTCTATTATTCTTTCCTTTATTAAGTATGAGGATAGCAGAATGTAGCTCCATAAATGCTTGTGGATGTGAAGTGTCCGCACCCTGTTTTGAAACAGATACATTAGCGAACTCTATATGTAATCCTGAGTTGGCATTATTGTCTTCATAAAACTCTTTGAGCTGATCTCCATTATAGAAGGTACCCCCAGGATGATAAAAGCTATATATGGGCTGCCCATCATAACTTGTACTGGTTTGGTAGTCTCCTTTTAGTCTATAGAAGTCTTGTTCAGATATAGTTGTATATCCTTGATCAGATTGATTGAGTAATGCATATTGAATTACCCCAGATTGATTAGGTATAGGGATAATAGTATCATTGCAGGTTTCTGCTTCTTGCGTTTCTGCTTTGAATACCACAAAACTTCTTTTGCCTTCATCTATTACAGGATATACTGCAAAGCCTATATTTTTTGGCTCATTCATAATCTGGCTATAGTCAATAATAGTGTTTAGTGTATCATAGCGTATTTTTAGTGTTGGCTGAGGTAAGGAGTTGTACTTTTCAGTAAACAACTGCTCTGCTACGCTGCATGATAGTTTGTTATATGGCGTGCCTGCTCCTATCACGTCTTTATTGTATTTTATGCGTAGCTCTTCATCAGGAAGGTCCAAAAGTTTTGCTAGTAATGTTTCTTTGTCTTGTATTGCCGTGGTATCACTATTTAGTATAGCATTTGCGAGCTGTAGCTTATAGGGTTTTTCAAGCTTTTCTTGTTGCTTTGATTCGGTGTTATCATTAGCCTTTTGACTACAAGCAGTAGCAGTGAAGATTAGTATTAGGAGTATTGTTTTAGTTGATTTTTTCATGTTCATATATGTTTTTGGGCGAGGCTAATATAGTTGTCAAGCAGTTGTTTTGATAGCGAGTGTGCATATAATTGTGTGAATACTTCAAAAAAGCACAACTAAAGGCGTAGACAATATTCTCTGATAAGGTGATATTAGAACGAAAAAAAATAAGCGGATACTCCTCTTTTTGTTTGGGAAGGTATACTTACATCAATGCCACTGCAGCGAAGTGTGAGTGCTCACCTGCATCAATACGATACGGGACTCTACTATCCATACACTGCATAGACTTGTGATGTTTAATCTTATTGGTAGTACTGTCATTACCCCTAAGTTTTTGTCTTGTCGTCTATTTAATCTTCTAAAGGCTAAATCCGTTTAATTACTGTGATACGGGAGGGTAGTCCTTTAACTTTAGTCTTTGAATAAATTTGGGAAGTTTCGTTTAACGTAAGTCAAATAATATACATCCACCAGAAGTTATTCTGAAGTCTCCACTCCATGTTTTTGAGTTGCATGTAGCTGTAAAATCATGGCTTCCGGCAGGTAAGCTAAATACTTCCCCTTGCGTACAGTCAATAATGCCATTCGAATGATAAAATCGCAAGTTTTGTGTGATGCTCCCGTCTACGGTGATACTGATAGAGCTACAACCGTTATCTTTTCTGGTATAAAACGCAATTTTACCGCTGGTTGCAGATCCTCCTCCATTACAAGGGAAAGTATTAGAAAGTGTGTATGTGGATGGATTATGTGTCTGTTGAGCTCGTGCGTCCCACGGAGCTAAAATTAAACTATTCCCGTTTTTTTTAATCCTGAAGTCTACCTCATCGCCATCATTATATAGCGTAAAAAAGGCAATACTAGAACTCTCCCATCTTAAGCTTGAGTAGGTCCCGGGTACTGGATTCCCATTGCTACAAAATTTTGGAATTGTGGCGGTTAAATCTACATAAACTTCTTCCCCATTTTTTTTCCAATAATTATCTGCCCAACCAGAGGAAGTATTATTGGTGCCACTGTTATTATCTGAATTGAAGTCTTCTTCTTTTTCGCAGCCACTTATTATAAAGGTCAATACTAAAACGGCAATTAAGAGTTTAAAATTATTTTTAATCAAATTATTAATACTATCGTTCATATAGCAAATGTGCAGGGTATCTTACACATTTAACATCACCTAATACAGTGATTTTATTAATAAAAAAAGGAGCCTCAGCTCCTTTTTTTTGTTATTTTGAATTGTTTCATGGTGCAAGTTACTCTTCAGAAACTGCCACAGTAATTCCGACAATGGCCGCAATAGATAGATAGGTTATTGCACCAATTTTGAGAATTGTACGGCGTCTTTTCTTCTTTACTAGTTTGGCATCCTCTACTACAGGAGCTTGGTTACTAGTGGGCACTACTACTTGTTTACTAATGACCAGCTGCACGCTGTCTTGCTCAGTTTGTGTCACAAAACCGGTATAGTGTGCTGGGTATCCTATCACCTTAGCGGTAATAGATTTTCCATTCACATCTACATCGTAAGCCGGGCCTATTAAAAAGTCGCATTTAGCTTTACTCACAGCATCACCTACAGCAAGTTCTTTGGCTAGCTGTATGCTTCGTGACATTAGTTTTCTCTCATAATCACCGGTATACGTTCCCTCTATTTTGAAGGAGTCTACTCTGTACTCGGCAGTTTTATTTACTTGGTGAATTGTTCCTTTATTAATCGGTAGTTGGTCGGCCTCTTTTATTTTAAATCTTCCTGTGTTAGTAGCACAAGAGCTAAAGAGTATAGCTCCAACGGCTAGAAGTAAATAGGTAAATACTTTCATATCAGATTGCTTTTATTTTTTAGGATTGTATAAGTCTTGCAGTGGATTGAAGTTTCTAGTTGCATCCTCTACCAGCGGCATTATTATAGTTTCTACAGTTTTGAACTCTGTGTAGTTAGCTGGATATCCGTCTACCGTTACCTTTATAAATGAACCTGCTACTTCTATATCAAAAAGTGGATTCACCAGGAAGTCACATTTAGCTTTGTCAATAGCAGCGGCTATGGCAAATTGCTTTGCGTTTTCTATAGACTGGCGAGATGTGCTGGTATTATATCCTGTTTTGTCTTCGTATGTTCCTTTTATCTTTTCGGTAGCCACTTCATAGTCAGCTATTTTATTGACTTGCTGTATGGATCCTTTATTGATTTCTTGGTAGTCGGATGATGTGATGCGAAATCGAGAAGATGTACAAGATGGGAGTAGGCTTATACCTACGAGTACTAGAATCGATAATAGTATTGGTTTTTTGTTCATAGAGCAAATATGTCGTCTGATACATTAGCCAAACATCCCCTAAAAGGGGTGTTTTTGAATTAAAAAAAGATTTAAACTATACTTGCTCTGCTAGCTAGTCATATAAACCAATGGGAATATTTATACCTATTATATAATTGGAGTAATTTCCTTTGAGAGAAAAGTCTCCTTTTGGACCAGACTCTTCACTTTTAATAACTCCGTAACCTAGTCCTACGTAAATAATTTCAAGTAGGCGTAGGGTTACTGCTCCACCATACAAGGATCCGTCTTCGGATCTTACATCTGATCTAATATCCTCTATAGTATTAAAAGAGCCAGTGGCATATTCCCCTTCAATTCCTATGGTGAGTCCATGTCTTCCAGCTTCCTCGCGTAAGGGTAGTACTGATAAAATATCAAAACCAAGGCCGACTTTGTACAAGTAACCTTCATTATAGGCTGGGGTTCCGTATCCCACACTAAAAAATCCGGACCTACCTACACCTATACCTAGATCATAAGTCACCATATCGATAAAAGTAAAATCTTTATCACCATGTTGATTTGTCACCCCTTCAGATAATCTAAAATTTACAGCAATTCTCAAATCCGTGAATACACCTTCACTGAACCCTTCAGCAAATTTTGTTGTGGTTGCAGCAACATCTGTTACCATTTGTTCTCTTAGTCTAATCTGGTCAGCAACTCTTACTAGCTCCGCTTTGGTAGCCGCTTCTGCTTTCTCTTTGGCAAGAGCAGCAGTGGTTTCGGCATTAATTTTATTACTATCCGTTGTATTGTTTGATGAGTTAGTCATATTAGTATTACTTAGCTCTGTCGTCGGGGATTGAGTACTGTTTGATGAAGTAGTAGAATTAGTATTACTAGAATTTGTAGTGGATGGTTGAGTATTGTCCTCTTTGTTAGGTTTTGATTGGTTTGAATTTGCTTGTTGATCTAAAAAGTTTTGGATTGTTCTTTCGGTAGCATTGTGTCTAGCGTTTAATATCTGTACACTTGATATTTGATAGCCTTCTCGTTCATGAGGCGAGCTTTTTTCTCCATTATGGCCGTCGTAACTCAGTCCATAAGCATACCCTACGTTTCCTTCTTTTACCAAACCATTGACGAATGTTACACGTATATTTATGGAACTAAACCGAACAATTTTAGGGTAATCTCCTGAGAATTCTCCGTAGGGGTAAAGTACATTTTTATACACATAGCCAGAAGAGTTAAGGAATGAGCTCTCAATCCCTACATTTCCTTGTATCTTCCATAGTTTATCTGTTTTTGCTGCACCTGCTGCATCATCCCATCTATAAACATTGGTGGTACTAGTCACAAAGGTGATGTCACTTAATAAGGCACCATTTTGGTTCATACTTCCGTAACTAGCTATTGTATACTTGGAGTCTTTGTATTTTTGAGCATTTGTAATAGTGGATATGAAGAGTGTAAAAAAGATAACTGCGTATCTTGAAACAATCACTTTTTTAAAATCAAAAGTTAATAGCGAAACTGGGTAAATTGAAGTAGGATTTATCTGATTTTTATGCGCTACTAACACTGATAGCAGTATTGGTTTTTTGTTCATAGAGCAAATATGGGGTCAGCTGTATTTTATGGGGAGCTAGGCAAAAAGCTTACTTAGTCTAAAGAGGAAAAAGTCAGTATCAGATACGCCTCTAAGGTTAGCCCTAAAGAGCTTTATTTTGGAGTTAAAAGACTCCG
>Ga0306865_1000137_pt1 | contig 40243 bp, 42 predicted proteins | sample AntRauTorckE5431_FD_190441 | JGI IMG/M metagenome (GOLD analysis project Ga0306865, IMG submission 190441) | Saline lake microbial communities from Rauer Islands, Antarctica - Metagenome Torckler E5 #431 (v2) (version 2) | ecosystem: Environmental > Aquatic > Non-marine Saline and Alkaline >... | reverse complement strand
CTTGATAGATGAGAACTTTCTCTTTTTTAATCCGATATTGGATTCTGTTTTGTTCTTTCTATCCTTATTCCCGCTTGACAATCAGCTACTTTGCTTGGCAAAAATCTTTTTTTGAATAACCGCTAACACTTGTATATGTGCATGGCACATATATCCCCTATATAATTGCCGTTTTTAAGTGTTTGTAAACGTTTACTAACGACTGCAGAATTAGAGGGTTTGTTTTTCACTTATCCAAATATACCATAAAAGCCTACCAACTCAAATGTTCCTTCCTTCATAAGTATATCAAGAGTGCATTTTGTGGTCTTAGTATTCTTAGGTTCAATATATAAAAGGGACTAAAAAAGGGAAGCCGATCCGCGATGCTATTTAGTTAGCTGGGCGGTCTACTCGATTGTGCCCTTTGTGTATTTTTCACTATTTTTACTATACGACTGTATATGATTTCTGATAAATTCCAGTCATATCCATCAAAATTAGTTGTATTATTAAATTGAATAACAACCGTGTTGATGTCTTTGTGGTATTTTGCAATACTCTGATAGCCAACAACCAGACCTGTATGTTCATAGACGTAAATCGAGGAATAGATTTCCTGTTCACCTTCATTAAATACTGAACCATCGTTTAATGCTCTCAAGAATATCCCCACATCCTCTGCTGTAGCTAACATTCCCCGTTCCTCAGTCTTATAATCTTCCTCATAGCCAACGTAATAGCCGCTCATTACATCGTCTATATTCACTTCACTTAGCGAACCGAACGTATTGTTGAGCTCGAGTGGTATCAAAATTTCCTCCTTGATATATTGGTGATTGTTATAGCCCACCACTTTATCAATGAGCTTGCGAAGCAATAAATAATTGGTGTTTGAATATCCATAATCTTCATCTGGTTCAAAACTAGCCGGCATTTCAATTGCTAATTCAAGTGCTGCTTCATTGCTATTCGGTGGGTTTTTCCAAAAACCGGGATGGTCGATGTAGTTGGGAATGCCACTCCGATGTTGCACCATCATTCTCAAGGTTATTTTTTCTGCATTTTCAATTTTTCCCACAAGTTCAGGGAAGTAATCAGCGAGCGTTTTATCCAAAGACAAACGTTTGTCTTTAACTAATTTGGCGGTAGCAACAGCGACATACAACTTACCGATACTGGCAATCTTGAATAAGGCTTTCGGGTGGGCAGGTATTTTGTTTTTTCGGTCATGCCAGCCAGCTGTATAAAATGCTGGTGGTTTTCCTGCTTCATCCACATAGACAATCATTCCATCAAATCCATGACTAATTCCTTCATCCAGTTGTTCTTGAACCGTATCTGGTAGAGGTAATATCCAAGCCTTTACCAAAATCCATGGTACGAACGCCAAAGAGGCTATGCTAGCAATAATAAATATTATTCTGAGTATTCGTTTTGTTCGTTTCTGTATCATACTATTTCAGGAAATAACGTGAAGCTAAATTACTCATAACGCTGTGTATGTTGTCATTGCTATCCCGCAGTGAGGTAATTCAATATACATATTGTTGTGCGTTCGTGGTTTTATTAATTAACGATCTGTTTTTATGATTTTATTGTACTGTATCGTTGAATCTTTAATATACCTTAAAAAATATGGCCCGTTCGTATAAGCAGATACATTGATTTGAGTAGTGGTGGTCAATATTGAGCTTTTATATACCTGTTGGCCAACCAAATTATTAATTGTAAGAATACCATTAATACACTCAATTGGAATTACCAGATTTAATTTTTCAATGACGGGATTGGGAAAAATAGCTAGTTCAGTTGTAACATCGAAAAATGATAGCCCTACAGTTTTACAATTTTGTAAATATTTTATTCTATTAGAAGTTTGTAAAGAGTCGTTGAAAACAGTAAATGCATTTTGATTTCCTTTTAATGAGTAGTCCAACCAAAGATTTAAAAAATCATTCGTTGCTGCTTGCTGTTCAGCCCTAGTTATGTTCAGGTTTCCGTTGCAAAATGATTCCCCAAAACTGCAAGCGGTATTTTCATTAGCAAAGTAACAATGACCACCGTTAATTATTTTTATTTGCGTTTTACAATCTGAATTTAGACTGTCATACATAATGTTTTGATGATCTTTTGGTGGAGTGACACAGTCATCATCCCCAGAGAATATAAGAGATGGAACAGTGATGTCGCCAGCGGCTGAAATAGCAGATGGGCTTGTTTCTGCTGCGGCAAAATTGATTAATGCATGTATGTTTGAATTGTTTTCTGCCGCAAGAAAAGATGCTCCACCACCCATTGAATGACCAATAAGGCCTGTTTCCGGAGCTAAAGAATTAAAGAATAACGAAGTGCTGTCTTGCGACTCAATTTGCATTTGTGTCGCCATAAATTTTAAATCTAGACCAAACTGTTGATGGTCTGGAGCTATACCCATTTCAGTGGTGGGAAAACAAATAACATATCCGTTTGGAACTATTTCAGTCCAAAAGTTTTGGTAAGAATCCCAGCCCATTAAAAACCCATGTCCAAAGACTAAAACAGGGAAATCACCAAAAGAAACTGGCTTGTTTTCACCAGGATTATCGGCTGGATAATATATCTCGGTTGTAATGTTTCTGTTTCTTACGCTATCATAAAATACTGCACTTGTATGCCCTATATTGAAGGATTGTGCAAAAATGCTCGAAGAAATAAAGATTAAACTTCCTAGGGCTAAATAACTCCTTAAGTTTATGTTAAACTTCATTTTTAAAATTTCATTCATATATTTTCTTTTTAATAATAGTTCTTTATGACGTACAACATCTGTATATATGACCCCCTCCTTCTAAAGGCTGATTGCCTTTAGAAGGAGGGGGCAAGTTTATATAACTATAAATTGTCGTTTGTAATTACCTGCAAGCGTCTTCTAACGACTGCAGAATTAGAGTGTTTTGTATCACTTATCCAAAGGTATCACAAAAGCTTGTCAATTAAATATTCCTATTTCATATGCTTTGTCATTTTCCAGCGTAATTGTTCTCTTATAGTACTAGACTGTGCAGCACAATGCAGGAGCATCGCAGCTCCTTGTTACGTTTGTTTAGAAGTGTGCTATTTACCCAGCTCTTCCATTTGCTCGCCTATCCACTCTTCTAAGGTTTCTATGCCTAGCTTAGTAGTGGCACTGGTCTCAAAGATGAAGGGCAATTCCTCATAAAACTGACCAATTTCTTTTTCGAAAGCAGTCATGTGTGCTTCGGTTTGTTCTTCTTATTTGTCCCGATTGAATGATTTTGAAAAGCAAAACCCATAGTAACTATTTTTCCATTTTATGGTACCTGATTCTATATAAGAACCTTGATCAAAATAGTAGTTCCCCGTTCCTATGGTATTTGGCTGCAAATTGAATACTAATGAAATGCTATAGCCGTTACCTTTACTATTTCTCTTTGAAAAACCCACCTTACCAGAATATGTTAGATTACTCCAGTATGCTCTAGTGTGACCTTCATCACTCAATGTTAGTTGGAATAACCTAAAACTACTATCAGGCTGGTTATCGTCTATGTTGTAGCTTACCCCAGATTCAAATAAATATGTTGGGTAAGTATTTAAATTAATTCCCAAACCAGTGAAGATATTCAGCATATTTTTCAAATAAAATTCCTTAGATATAAAAAGACCAACTTTTGAAGAGGGTAGTGCAAATTCATATGAGTTATGACTTAATACTGATCTGTTTTTATACATTGGGTGGTTGGGTTCTAGTTTAACATCGTAATTATAATTATAAGGAATAACAGTAATTCCTATACTGGGTTCTATTGCAAAATTATGTTTTAGCCTATAGTAATTTGAAATACTCAATATGCCACTGGGAGCATCTCTTGAATTAAAGGAACTACCACCATTACTTGAAGTTTCAATGAGTTTCTGATACATTACCGTTTCTAAGTTTACCCGAAATTCTTTTCTTGGCAATTGGGGTTTGGTTGACTGAGCTGATGAGTTTAAGAAAAATAGCAGCAATAAAGTAGCTGCTATTTTATTTGTTAATACTTTACCCATTAACAGTCTAATACTAGTGATGTAGAAATACCACCTGCACCGATATAATGCTAACACAGATTTATCACTTCCTACAGAACCTTCTATAATAAAGGAACTGCTTATATTTCTGCGAACTATTCTTACGTGATAATCATCAAGTTCAGATTCTTTTATGTTCCAATATTCTTTTGCCATATTTCTTTATTCTATCTAAATATTAAGTTTAGAATTCTGTTTCTTGAATGATTGCTAAGACTTATATGTTTAACCGGCACTTTACAAAGGTCACCAAATCATATGGCCGATATGACTTACCGTTCGTAAGTGCTTGCAAGCATTCACCCCCGACTGCAGAATTAGAGTGTTTTGTATCACTTTTCCAAAGGTATCACAAAAGCCTACCAATCAAATATTCCTGCTTCAAATGCTTTGTCATTTTCCAGCATACTTGTTCTGTTATAGTACTAGACTGTGCAGCAAAATTCCGGAGCATCGCAGCTCCTTGTTACGTCTGTTTAGAAGTGTGCTATTTACCCAGCTCTTCCATTTGCTCGCCTATCCACTCTTCTAAGGTTTCTATGCCTAGCTTAGTAGTGGCACTGGTCTCAAAGATGAAGGGCAATTCCTCATAAAACTGACCAATTTCTTTTTCGAAAGCAGTCATGTGTGCTTCGGTTTGTTTTGGCTTTTTCTTATCCGTCTTCGTGAATACGATGCCTATAGGTACTCGGTTCTCACCACACCACGCTATGAATTCTAGATCTATACGCTGGGGAGGTATAGCAGCATCTATGAGTACGAATACGATGAATAATCCTTCGCTTTTAAGTAGGTAGTTTGTGATTAATCCTTCGAACTCTTCACGTAGTTTTTTAGAAACTTTGGCATAGCCATACCCTGGTAAGTCTACTAAGTGCACACGGTCTTCTATGGTAAAAAAATTGATTAGCTGTGTTTTTCCAGGTTTAGAACTGGTTTTGGCCATGTCTTTTTTAGAAGTGAGAGCATTGATAAGTGAACTTTTGCCCACATTACTTCGTCCTATGAATGCAAACTCAGGCACTTTAGCCTCTTTTATTTGCTCTACACCGCCGTAACTTCTCAAAAATGTTGCCTTGCTAAATATCACGCTGCAAAGGTAGGAGAATTCTAAGTTTAAGTTTAAGGCTAATTTTAAAGGTGAAAGCAAAAGCAAGTCTACGTCCTAAGTCTATGTCCTGAGTCCTATATTCTAAGTCCTACTTCTGAAAGTCCTGAGTCCTACATCCTAAGTCTGAAAGTCCTAAGTCTTTCGTCCTGAGTCCTACATCTAACATCATTCTATAATTCACTAAACTCCTCTCGATCATATGTGTTACCTTTGCAAAGCAATAAAAATGGGTACCAACGTAAAACCATACGCAGCCGACGGCTCAAAAAAAGAACAAGTGATGCAGATGTTTGATAATATCGCACACAGGTATGATTTCTTAAACCGTGTTCTAAGCTTCGGCATAGACAGAGGATGGAGAAAAAAAGCCATCAAAATGCTCGCAGAGCACAAGCCTAAACGCATTTTAGATGTAGCCACGGGTACGGCAGATTTTGCCATAGCCACACTATCTCTAGAGCCTGATGAGGTGATAGGAGTAGATATATCTGAGGGTATGTTAGAGATAGGTCGTCAGAAAATCAAGGCAAAAGGAATCACTAACATGAGACTAGATGCTGGAGATAGTGAAGATTTACGCTACGAAGACGAGTCCTTTGATGCTGTAATTGTAGCTTTTGGTGTGCGTAATTTTGAGAATTTGGACAAAGGGCTTTCTGAGATACGCAGAGTACTAAAGCCTGGAGGAGTAGCTATGATATTAGAGCTCACACAGCCTAAAGGACTGTTTGGTGTATTGTTTAATATCTACAATAGAACGTTACTTCCACTTTTTGGTAAGGTACTCTCCGGAGATAGTGCAGCATATACTTACTTGCCAGCATCTGTACGTGCTTTTCCAGAGGGAGAAGACTTCAAAAAAATAATGCGTAACGTACAGTACGAAAAGGTAGAAGATAGACGTTTAACATTTGGGGTATGCTCGATATACACAGGTTTAAAATAATAATCAGCTTTATACTTATAGTATCAGGACTTGCAGCTCAGGCTCAGGAGACTAATCCACTGTATGACAGAAAACCAGTCCGTTTTGGGTTTGGTATAATGGGAAACTCCGCTAAGCTGAAATACACTGTCACAGAAAATAATTTTAACTACGACTCACTGAAGACTATAGAGTCTACTCGGTATCCAGGTTTTGGTCTAGGAGGTTTGGTAAACTTTAGACTGGCAGAAAGCTGGGATTTACGTACTATGTTAAACATACAGTTTGCTCGTAGAGATATGAACTATCAGTTTACTAATAACGTAAAGAAGGTGGCCGAAATAGAAGCCACATACATGGAAATTCCACTCACTTTTGAGTATAAAAGTGTCCGACATAAAAATGTGAGAGTGTATGCTTTAGCTGGATTTACCTATCGTTTTGATTTCACGAGTGATGCAGACACGGACAGGAGTGATACCAAGCCAATTGTAGCACTATACCCCAATACGCTTTCTTATGACGTAGGCATAGGTTTAGATATTTATTACGAGTTTTTCAAATTTAGCCCAGAGATAAAATTAAGCAATGGTATAGGCAATCAGCTGGTACCAGACGAGTTCGTGTATGCGAGCAGTCTAGGGCGTGTATCTCCTAAGCTCATCCAATTTAGCCTAATATTCCAATAGTGTTTTTCAATCTCCAACACACCGAAAAAGATACGCAAGCGAGGGCAGGACTTATCACCACAGATCACGGTGATATACCTACGCCTATATTTATGCCAGTAGGCACACAGGGTACGGTGAAAGCCGTGGACCAGTCGCTACTCAAAAATACCATAGATGCTAAGATTATCCTTGGCAATACGTATCACCTCTACCTCAGACCAGGACTGGACATTATAAAAGGGGCTGGGGGACTTCATAAGTTTATAAATTGGGATAGGCCTATGCTGACAGATAGTGGTGGTTTTCAGGTGTATAGTATCTCTGATCAGCGTAAGATTACAGAGGAAGGCGTGCTTTTCAGAAGTCATATAGATGGACATAAGCTACTTTTTACTCCAGAGAATGTGATGGACACACAGCGTACCATAGGGGCAGATATTATTATGGCTTTTGATGAGTGCACACCATATCCTGCTACTAGAGAGTATGCTACTAACTCTATGCATACCACACACAGGTGGTTAGATAGATGTGTCACTAGATTTACGGAGACAGATCCTATCTACGGACATACGCAGCAGTTATTTCCTATTATACAAGGAAGTGTATTCGAAGACCTTAGACTAGAGAGCACAGAGTATTGCCTAAGTAAAGATACCGATGGGATAGCCATAGGAGGATTGTCTGTAGGAGAACCGCACGAGGATATGTATCGTATCACGGAACAGATCTGTAATATAGTACCCACGGATAAGCCAAGATATCTTATGGGTGTAGGCACTCCGAGTAATATACTGGAGTGTATCCATAGAGGTGTAGACATGTTTGACTGTGTGATGCCTACACGAAATGCTCGCAATGGATGGCTCTTTACCAAAGACGGTACTATGAATATGAGAAACAAAAAGTGGGAGGATGACTACTCCGCTGTAGATGATGATCTCACACCGCAATACAGTAAAGCATACCTCAAGCACCTATTTAAAGCCAAGGAATACCTTGGTGCTCAGATAGCTAGTGAGCATAACCTTAAGTTCTATCTATGGCTAGTGGGAGAGGCTCGTAAGCATATACTAGCAGACACTTTTTTACCTTGGAAAAATAGTATGGTAGCTAAATTAGACCAGAGATTATGATAGCAGATATATACCAAAGAGCAAAATTACTGAGTAAAACGTGTCTTAAGATAGCATTGGTACTTCCTGCTGAAGTAGCAATGTGTAATCTGGTGCGAGGTCATCTCATAGACCGAGCTACGGATATGGCTATTAAGTCTAAAGGTCTAACAGCTACGCAAAATCCAGAGTATTTTCTTAGAAAACTAAGTGAAGCGAAAGAAGCGAGTGACGGCTGCCAGTATTGGCTGGACCTCATCAAAGAGGAAAACTATCTTGATTCTGCCATTATTAATCCGATTTTAGAAGAAAGTGAGGCTATTTCACATTTATTTGCAATGGCTATACGCAAGATTAAACCAAACATGTGATGTTGGGTTTAAAATTATTGCAGTAGCACAGCGTAGTGAGATTAACCAAAATAGACGTATATATCATTAAGAGATTTCTAGGAGCTTTTGCCCTAGCTCTTGGATTATTTACGGTGATTATCATTGTATTTGATTTATCTGAAAAGATAGACGAGTTTATGGAAAATAGTGCTCCATTTACAGAGGTTATATTTGACTATTACGTAAATTGGGTTCCTTTTTTATTGAATCTTTTCAGCCCGGTATTTGTATTCATTTCGGTAATATTCTTCACTTCTAAGATGGCACAAAACTCTGAGATAATCGCTATGCTTGCTGGAGGTGTCTCATACCGCAGGCTATTACGTCCTTATTTTATTACGTCCATATTTTTAGCATTATTTTCTTTTGCACTCTCCGCTTGGATTATTCCACATGCAGATAAAACCCGTGTAGATTTTGAAAACACATACATCAGAGATCGAACCCGCTATACATTGTCTGAGATAAAGACACAGATATCTCCGGGTCAGATCCTTAGTATGGGCAATTTTAACTTCAGTGATAGTGCTGGATTTAAGATAAGCCTAGAAAATATAGAAGATGGAGAGCTTAAATCTAAGTTGTATGCAGAGCGGCTAAACTGGAATGAAAAAACTCAGAAGTGGAAGCTGACTAAGTGGTGGACACGCGAGTTTATAGACGGCAATGAGATACTGACTAAAGGCACTACTATGGATACTATGATAGCCTTTAATCCAGAAGATTTTTTTAGAAAAAATGACGATGTACAGATGTTTAATCTGAGCGAACTAGACCAGATGATAGGCTTAGAGGAGATGAGAGGTACAGGAAATACATTCTTTTATACTACTGAAAAGTATAAGCGTTTTGCCATGCCATTCGCCATCATCATACTCACAGTCATAGGCGTATCCGTGGCATCTAAAAAGACCAGGGGCGGCATTGGCCTAAATCTCGGTATTGGGCTATTGCTTAGTTTTACCTTTTTGATAGTCTTTCAGTTTTTTTTAGCATATGGCTCTAGTGGTTCTATGCATCCCTTATTAGCAGTAACCATACCTAATCTTATTTTTGGCTTTATAGCCTTTGTCTTATACCGTCTTGCACAGAAATAATCATGAGTGAATTACCCATAGAAGAAGGAGGATTTTTGATAATCAATAAACCACTTACGTGGACTAGTTTTGATGTAGTAAAGAGGCTCCGCAATATTTCACGGATAAAGAAAATAGGACATGCCGGTACACTAGACCCTCTGGCTACTGGAGTACTCATAGTCTGTTATGGTAAGTATACCAAGAAGATAGAAGGCATCCAGACACAAAAAAAAGGGTACAAAGGGACTTTCGAACTAGGAAAGACTACTCCATCCTTCGATTTGGAAACAGAAGTAGATGGTACCTTCCCTATAGAACATATTACGCCTGATTTTTTAGAGGAAAAAGTAGCCGCATTTCGGGGAGATATCAAGCAGGTACCACCACAGCATTCAGCGGTGAAAGTGAATGGTGTAAGAGCATACGAGCATGCTCGTAAAGGAGAGGTGGTCCAGCTCAAAATACGTGAGGCACATATCTATACCTATGATATAGACGCGAGTAGTTTTCCTACCGTAGGCTTTACTATAGAATGTAGTAAGGGGACCTATATCCGATCTCTAGCTAGAGATTTAGGAGTAGCATTAGACAGTGGAGCATATATGTCTTCCCTTGTACGTACTTTTATAGGAGACTATAAAGTGGAAGACGCCGTAGATATGGAAGACATAAAAGAAACAGAAGATTTTTTCAAATACGCACAGCAGTTTAGCCAGTGAAAGTACTTTATGACATAGCAGAGTTTAAAACGGATAAGCCTGTGGTCCTCACTCAGGGCACTTTTGATGGTGTTCATTTTGGGCACCGTAAGATCCTCACACACGTAGTCAATGAAGCAAAAAAAATAGGAGGAGAGAGCGTACTTCTTACTTTTTATCCGCATCCTAGACTCGTACTTTATCCAGATGATAATGAGTTAAAACTACTCACTACGATTGAAGAAAAAGTAGAATTGGTGGAGAGTCTAGGAATAGACTACCTCGTTATTATACCTTTTACCAAAGAATTTAGTAGGCTGCGAGCTAGTGAGTTTGTGCGAGATATACTGGTAGAAAAACTGATGCTATCTAAACTTATCATAGGCTATGATCATAGATTTGGCCGCAATAGAGAAGGAGGTATAGTCGAGATGATAAACTTTGCAGAAGTATACGATTTTGAGCTGGAAGAAATATCAGCTCAGGATGTGTCTGAGAGTATAGTAAGCAGTACCAAGATTAGAAAAGCACTTTTAGCTGGGGAAGTCCATTTAGCCAAGGAGTATCTCGGTGCTGAATATACCATCACAGGTAAAGTAGAGGAAGGTATGCAGAGAGGCACAGCTATAGGCTATCCTACGGCTAATGTACGTGTGAATAGTAGTTATAAGCTTATCCCAAAAAATGGTGTGTATGCGGTGTGGGTATATATAGACGAAATAAAGTATGCAGGAATGCTCAATGTAGGTTACAATCCTACATTTGAGGATAAGAAATGGAGTATCGAGGTTCATATCTTTGATTTTGCTAAAAATATTTACCATCAAGAGATATCTATAGCATTCGTATCTAGAACTAGAGACGAGCAAAGATTTGACAACGTAGCTATTTTGATAAACCAATTAAGAGAGGATGAGAGAGAGATTAGAGCAGTATTGGAAGTATAGCGTAGCAGTCATATTATGCTTGCTAGTAATGAGCGTTTCTGCTCAGAAGGGGGACACTACAGGTGTAGGGATAAAAGAGATTAAGCATTGGGACTTTGACCTCGGGCTATTGCCTGCACAGCATATTTATGGGATGAGTTGGGATGAGCAAAACATCGATCTTCCAGCCTATAACTATGAGCTTATGAAGTCTGGATATCTACTGGAACTTAGCGAAGAAGGGTGTGATTACGTTCATCCATTTCAGGGGCATATTACCAGTAAGTATGGATGGAGAAGAAGCCGATGGCATAAGGGTATAGATATCAAACTGAATATAGGCGATCCTGTATATGCTGCTTTTGACGGAGTTGTGAGAATACAGCGGTATAATCCCGGAGGTTTTGGTAATTATGTGCTCATCAGACACTACAATGGATTAGAGACTATCTATGGTCACTTATCAGAAGCTTTGGTCGTGCGTAATCAGACGGTACGTGCAGGGCAGGTTATAGCATTCGGAGGTAGCACGGGCAGAAGCACTGGACCTCATCTGCACTTTGAGACCCGATTAATGGGGCAGGCTTTTAATCCCGCTCGGATTATAGATTTTGAATCGTTTCAGTTAAAGGATACACAAGTTCTTGTGAATCATATGTGGTTTCCTTATGTCAGAAAAGGAAATACCAGAGCAAACGTGGTCCCTGCCAACGCTAAGAGATACCATAAAATTCGACGAGGAGATACTCTCTCCGGGATTTCTAGAAGGTATGGTTCTTCTGTGAATACGATCTGTAGATTAAACCGTATCAGTCGCACCACTACACTTCGTATAGGTAGGACGCTTAGGGTGAAGTAGGGTGTTATTTCAGTTGATATATTTCTGTCTCAATACTAAAACTATCTCTGCTAAGCGTGTAGTGAATATTTTCGGAGTAAAGTAATAAGTCATTAAAGGTTGTCGTTCATTAAATTTTGGAAAACGATGGCTTATTTTCTCCCATCATCTAGTCGTATTCCATAAGTAAGCATGCCGTTTTATGAGCTACAGAATAGTGTTTGTAAAGTATGCTAATCGTAAATTCACAAATATTTGTATTATCCAGAGCCGTCTTATTAAGATCAAAATGATAGGTACTTCTTTGTTAGTTTATCATTTTCCAAGCTTCTCCATATGTTTCAAAACTTGCACAAGCGGATAAACACAATGTCAAGGTGAAGATAACCCGCTTCACTAATGTTCGCTTGAGGAGATTTACGTCTATTTAAACTCAAAACTCTCCAGCGTATGCATAATGTCCTCATTTATAAAGTTATAAATAGGAAGCACGCTATCACGGGTAGTTTGACTATTAAAATAAAATGAGCCTCTGAAGAAGTGCTTCTTACCATCACTTAGATAAAAATTAAACGGAGTAGCAGTCTTGCCTTCTAGGTCATAGATCATTCCTCTCAGATTCTTAGTGGTGTCATTTATTTCCCGTTGTATGATTTCCTCAGCTCGTTGTATGTGCGGTTTAAATACCATTTTGTATGCATCTTCAGCTAGACTGTCTAAGTCCCTTTGTCCATTGATAGGCACATAGCTGAGATGGAGTGTAGCATCAAACTGCCCGTAGCTCAGATTATACCAGCACGGTTTGCCACCTAAGCCTGTATAAGGCATTAACTCTGCGTATGCAGGTATGTCAAAGGTAAATGGGCAATCATCTATAGGTGCGGCCTCATAAGCACGCTCAGGATAGCGGATACGTGGATACGCCTCTGGTTTAGGTGTGAAGTCCTGGCATCCTATTGTAGCGGTGAGTATAGTTAGTGTGATAAGTGTATTACGCATTAGATTCATCCAAGTTTAGTCTTTTTTCTATGTGCATTTTTACGCGTTTTATACGGCGGCTATCCGCACTCTCCACAGTGAACGCTATGTTATCGTAGATTATTTTATCACCTTTACTCGGGATTCCTTCTTGTATCTCCATCAGCAGACCACCTAGAGTCTCAGAGTCTCCTTTTACTTTTTCAAAATAGTCTAAAGGGAGGTCTATAATCTTGGTGATATCGTGGAGAGCGGTTTTACCTTCAAAGATATAAGTACTCTCATCTAGCTTGGAGTAGGCTAGTTCTGCCTCGTCAAATTCATCTTTTATTTCACCAAATACTTCTTCTAGTATGTCTTCCATAGTGACGATGCCACTTGTGCCACCGTACTCATCTACTACTATGGCCATGTGTACACGTTTATCCTGAAATTCCTGTAGTAAATCATCTATTTTCTTATGTTCAGGGACAAAAAGAGTAGGACGTATGAGGTCTCGCCAGTTAAAATTAGCCGTTTTATGAATATGTGGAAGCAGGTCTTTGATATAGAGTATACCTTTTACCTGATCAAAACTTTCCTCGTAGATAGGTATCCTACTGTAGCTTCCGCTATTGATAGTTTTTAGTAGCTCCTGAGCTTCCGTACTTATGTCTATACAGCTTACTTCAGTCCTAGGTTTCATTATTTGCCTTACGCTAGTATTGCCAAAGTTAATGAGGCCTTTCAGGATGTGCTTTTCTTCTAGATCCTTATTTTTATCCGCTAAGTCTATCGCTTGAGACAGTTCTTCCATAGAGATGCTGTGCATCCTGTTTTTCAAGTATTTATCAAATAAAGATGAACTACCGGCGAGCAGCAATATCATAGGCTTGAATATGGTATAGCATATCTTGAGAGGCTTTGCCATCAAACGAACTATCTTCAGGTTGTTTTGAGATGCATAGATTTTAGGTATGATTTCACCCAGTAATACCAGTAAAAATGTGATGAGGACTACCTGCAGGAGGAAGTTAGGGTTTATGACGCCCAGTGGAGTCTGCCAATTATTTAAGTCAAAAAACCGTTCAAAGAGATAACTGGAGTAAATGACTATAAAAATATTGATGAGGTTATTCATCAGCAGTATGGTCGCTAGCAGCCTTTGTGTTCCCGTTTTTCGATCAGGCTCATTAATGAGGTCTAGAGCGGATGCACTACTTGGAGAGTTCTCTTCATTAAGCTCTACCAGATGACTTGGGCTTAGACTAAAAAATGCATTTTCTGAGCTAGAAAATAGTGCAGATAGACCTAAGAAAAGGAAAATAATAACAATTCCAAAGATGCCTGCTAGGACATCGGACCCTACAGCTAAATCTGCCTGCTGTAGAAGGATAAAAATCTGTTGATAGGGTTCTGAGTCGCTTTTCAATGGATATTAAAAATTAGCTTAAAATGGTAAATCGTCGTCTCCATCTTGTATGATATTTTCTATGGCAGCTTCGTTATGCTCCTCTACTTTTTTTACTGGAGCTGGAGCAGAATTGGCAGGAGTAGAGGTGCTACTTTCATCTGAGTTACCGCTTGCTTTATCTAGCATGTTGAGCGTATTGACACGTATACGAGTGTTGTATCTTTTGATTCCATCTTTTTCGTATTCGTCAGTTTTTAGTTTTCCTTCCACGTAAATAAGAGATCCTTTTTTGAGGTACTTCTCAGCCACCTTAGCTAGACCGTCCCACATTTCTATGTTATGCCACTCTGTGGTTTCTACTTTATTTCCATTTCGGTCATTGTAGCGTTCGTTGGTAGCTATAGAAAAGTTAGCTACAGCTCTATCTTTATCGAGGTACTTTACTTCGGGGTCTTTACCTAAGTGACCTACTAGTATTACTTTATTTATCATTTGCTATTGCTTGGTTCAGATACTTCTGTATCAGCACACTAGTAGGATATTTGGCACCTATGTCTGCTAACAGTGTTTCAAATATATCGAATTTTAAAAAATGTGGTTTTTTATCTACGTATATATTATGAAAATGTGCAGTTATTTTACGATGGGAGAGCAGATGTGTTGTTGTGTAGCTATCTCCTAAAGTTAGAGCTATATCGCTGTCTATTAATACTTTACATGCTTCTATGACCTTATTGGGACTTAATTCTTCTTCTACTAGTGGAAACTGATGTAAATTTTGCCATATACCCGCTGTGCGTTGCTGGATAAATGTGCTGTCTAGGTAGTGGATTACGAGGTAGCTATGAGTGATAGAAATTACTTTTGTCTTTCCTTCTTTGTATGGTAAAAGGGCTATTTTATCCAGTTCATATGCAGAGCAGTTGGGCTGAATAGGACACTCTTCACATTTCGGTTTCTTTGGAGTACATTGCAGTGCACCAAATTCCATAATAGCTTGGTTAAATAGAGCGGGTCTTTCCTGATCAAATATTGCTTTAACTGCTTCAGCCACAGCCTTATGACCTACAGGCTTATTAATAGGATCTGTTATGTCAAATAGTCTGGTTATTACCCGGTACACATTGCCATCTATAACGGGATATGATAGGTCAAATGCAAAACTAGCAATAGCTGCAGCAGTATATTCCCCTACTCCTTTTAGTGCTATTATATCTGTATGATTATTGGGAAATACACCGTTGTGAAGTTCCACAACCTGCTTAGCGGCAGTGTGCATATTCCTAGCCCTCGAATAGTATCCTAGACCTTGCCACATAGTTAGTATTTGCTGTTCATCAGCATCGGCAAAATCTGTGATTGTGGGAAAAGTAGCAGAAAAATTTTCGTAATATGGGAGTCCTTGCTGCACTCTAGTCTGTTGTAACATTACCTCTGAGAGCCATATCTTATAAGGGTCTTTCGTATGCCTCCAAGGCAGATCACGTTTGTATTCTGCGTACCAATTAATGATACTATTTGCAACAGGGCTCATTTTTAAAACTTATGCGAAAAAAGGCACTATGAACAAATAATTAACAATTTTTCAATTACTTTCGCATTCTAACTAAAATTACACACACACAAATGACTAAAGCAGAAGTAGTTAACGAGATATCTGAAAGAACAGGTGTTGAAAAGGCAGTTGTTCAAGAGACAGTAGAAAGTTTTTTTAAAGTAGTAAAGAGTTCTCTAGTCAAAGGAGATAATGTTTACTTCAGAGGCTTTGGGAGTTTTATCGTGCAACGCAGAGCTCAAAAAATAGCTCGAAACATTTCGAAAAATACCCAAATCACAATTCCTGCTCATAACATACCTAAGTTTAAGCCAGCAAAGACTTTTGTAGAGAAAGTTAAAAAGGGTTAAGTTAAGTTAAGTTTCAATATATTGAAAAGCAGTATTAATTTCATTAACACTTTTCTAATAGTGTTAGGAGTGACTCTCACGGTAGGTCTTACTCAACTCGGATGTCAATCAGACACCAAAAGTGCAGATACTCTTGATCACGGACACTCTGAATCTATAAATCCTGATGTAGAAAATAGTACTCCGCCAGTGCGAGTAACTGATGCTACTTTACCGGAAGATGCAGATTTAGATATGGTAGTCTCTGATGCAATAAAAAATATTAAAAAGGGTAAAGAAATTGGAGATATGTCACTCGTGATGAATGAAGGCATAATGAAGCTCCGAGCAGTTACAGAGAAGGATTCTAATCACGTGGCAGCCATCTATCAGCTAGGGATAATGTCAATAGAATCAGGACAAACTGAAAAAGCTGTAAAAAGATTTGAAAAATTGCTACTTTTGCAGCCCGAAAATCAAGAGTACAAAAAAATTCTTGCTGATCTGAAGGGTTAAACAACACACAATAACATTTTAAAAATATTTATAAACTATGCCAAGCGGTAAGAAAAGAAAGAGACATAAGATTGCTACTCACAAACGTAAAAAACGTCTGAGAAAAAACAGACATAAGAAAAAGAAATAATTTAATTCTTAAGAAATATGGCCTACGAAATGATAATAGACGTAGGGCAAGAAGGAGAAAGAATAGCTCTACTTAAGGATAAGAAGCTGGTAGAACTTCATCAAGGAAGCCCTGAAAGTGGGAGTTTCCAAGTTGGTGAAATCTACTTAGGGAAGGTAAAAAAGATAATGCCAGGACTGAATGCTGCGTTTGTAGACATAGGTCATGCCAAAGATGCTTTTTTACATTACCACGATTTAGGCCCGTACATAAAGTCTTGGTTAAAAATAACCGACGAAACGCTAGAAGGTAAGAGAACTTCTGGTAATCTAGACAACTTCAGTATGGAGCCAGAAACGGTGAAGACAGGTAAAATAAGCCAAGTCCTCAAACGTAATCAACAGATTCTTGTTCAGGTAGCAAAAGAGCCCATTTCTTCTAAAGGTCCTAGGCTAACTACTGAGATTTCCATTGCTGGGAGATACTTTATTTTAGTTCCCTTTTATGATACCGTAAATGTATCAAAGAAAGTAAGTACACTGGAAGAGCGTAAACGCCTCAAAAATTTAGGGAATAGCCTCAAAGCACCCAAACTTGGTCTCATTTGTCGCACAGCGGCAGAACAAAAAGGAGGACAAGATTTGCACCAAGATATAATGGAACTGCAGGGCAAGTGGGAAGATATATTTAAAAAACTTCCTTACGCAAAGCCAAGAGACAAAGTGCTTGGTGAAGCTCAAAAAAGTTTTGCTATTCTAAGAGATTTATTGAGTTATGACTTTGCTGCTATAACCATAAATCAGAAGTTGCTGTATGAAGCAATGAAAGAGCATCTAAATGCTATAGATCCGAACTTACCCAAGGTGCTAAGACACTACTCAGGAAAGGAAGATATTTTTTCTCAGTTTGGTATAGACAAACAGATACAGAGCTCATTTGGTAAGACAGTTTCTTGCCAAGGAGGAGCTTATCTAATTATTGAGCATACTGAAGCTCTTCATTCGATAGATGTGAATAGTGGAAGCAAGCAGGCACGTTCTTCAAACCAAGAAGAAAATGCACTTGCTGCTAACTTAGATGCAGCCAGAGAAATAGCACGCCAGTTAAGATTGCGAGACATGGGAGGTATAGTAGTTATAGACTTTATAGATCTACGAACTCCTAATTTCAAAAAGCAACTTTGGAACACTCTGAGTGAAGCGATGGCCGACGATAAGGCTAAACATACGATTTTGCCGATGAGTAAGTTCGGTCTGATACAGATTACCAGACAGCGTGTAAGACCGGAGATGTCTATTTCGACCGCAGAAAAATGTCCTACTTGTTTGGGAACAGGTACTGTGACTTCTAGCGTACTTATTAGTGATGATATTGAGAGTAATCTTGATCACCTCATTACTACAGCTAAACATAAAAACCTTACTGTGCTTACGAATCCCTACCTAGCAGCTTATATAAAGCAAGGTGTACCTTCTAAGCGTTTGCATTGGTTTTTCAAGTATAAGATATGGGTGAAAGTTAAGGTAGACATTAAGCAAGGAATGTTAGACTATACCTTCTTAGATGGACAAGGAGAAACGATAGATCTCGATAAGCAGTAGTGGCTGTAAAGCTACTTGTGGTAGGAGCTACCAAAGAAAAGTATTTTAAGCAGAGTGAAGAGGAGTATTTAAAAAGACTACGTAAGTATTGTAAATTACATTATGTCGTGGTGAACTCCTCTAAAAACTCCTCTAACAAAGATGAGTGCTTGGCTCAAGAGCAAGATTCTATATTGAAAAATATATCTGAAGGTGATTATGTACTTCTCTTAGATGAACACGGTGCTCAATACTCTAGTCGTTCTTTTTCCAAGAAGTTAAATGAACTACTTGTAAATCAGTCCAATTTGGTTTTTGTTATAGGAGGGGCTTTTGGATTTTCGGATGCCATATCTGTTCGCTCAGATGGTAAATGGAGCTTATCTAACCTCACTTTTCCGCATCACATGGTACGCACAGTATTCTTAGAACAGCTGTATAGAGGATTCACAATATTGAATGGAGAAAAGTATCATAATGACTAAAAGAATAATTCTTAGACCAATAAAATTTTATTTTTCGCAAACTTTGATATGTTTGCAGCGTTCCACGCACTAAAACACACAATGGGAAGAAAGAAAAAAGATAAACCAGAAGAAAAAAAGAAAATGGGGCGGCCGCCTACTAAACCAGTAGTCAAAAGGCCAGCTTATTATGTCACAGTGAAAGTGAGCAACTCTATGAACTATCAGAAAACTAATGTGTTGATTAGCAAAGATACTATACCTGAGATTAAACAGTTAGTTGCTAGATCTCCGCAGAAAGTAGACTTTTTAGGTTTTTGGAATGGTAAATCTTTTGAAAAGGTTCCTGAGATTGACGATTTTATAAAAAGTAGAAAATAGTACCTTTATAGCTTATTACGCTTTCATATAAAAAGGAGTTCGTGTATGCGAACTCCTTTTTTAGTGCCTGATCATTTATTTAAAAGTATCAATTGTTAAAAAAATATCCAGTTCAATTTTGGCTGCTTTGCTTAAGCACCTTATTATTCTTTTTTAGTTTTACTATACTCATACCTGAGCTTCCTGATTACATTACTACTCTAGGTGGTGCAGATTACAAAGGTTGGACCATTGGTTTATTTACCATAGCTGCTGGACTATCTAGGCCGATTAGTGGCAAGTTAGCCGATATTATTGGACGTAAACCTATTATGATTTTTGGTGGCGTAGTCTGTATTGCAATGTCCTTACTCTATCCGCTTTTTGCATTTGTATTTGGATTTTTATTACTACGTTTTTTTCATGGTCTTAGTACGGGTTTTATGCCTACTGGATCTGTAGCATATCTAGCAGATATCATACCAGCAGATAGGAGAGGCGAAGCTATGGGCCTCATTGGTATTATGAACAATATAGGTATGATGAGTGGCTATGCTATGAGTAGTATAATTATGAGAAATTTGGGTCTTACTAATATGTTTTATCTTTCGGGAGTATTGGCTTTTCTCTCCATATTTTTCATATTTACAATGAAAGAAAGTTTGCCAAATCCTAAAAGACTAAAATTGGAACATTTTAAGTTAAATAAAAAAGATCTTTGGGATAGTAGAGCTAAGGAACCCGCTATACTCATGTTGCTTACGGTAACTATGTTTGGTGCTATAATTACTTTGATTCCAGATTATTCTGCCGGGTTAGGGATTCAAAATAAAGGATTATTCATATCCATAATGACAGTATCAACCATATTTACTAGGGTTTTTACGAGTAAGTTGTCAGATATTAAGGGACGCATCTATAGTTGCAAAATTGGCACCAGTTTTTGGGTTATTGCTGCAGTACTATTAATGTTTAGGCAAGAGCAGTTGTTTTATTTAGCAGCTATATTTTCTGGTTTAGCTTCAGGGATAAATTCTCCCGCATTATTTGCATGGGCCGTAGATGTAGCTAATGGAGAGAAGGCAGGTAGAGCTATGGCTACACTATTTATAGCATTAGAAGCAGGGATTACAATAGGAGCGGTAGTTTCTGCTGCCATTTATGGTAATGTTTTCACTAACCTCACGTATGTCTTTTTTTGTATTTCCTTGTTGTTGGTTGGGGGACTTGTCTATCTTTTTGTTGGAGTTAAAAAGCCAGATCGTAAACTGGGTTCAGCTTAGTTATTTGTATCAGTTCAAAATAGCTGTAAAACCACCATTTTGCTAGGTTCTTAAGTCAGATTAAAGCCATTAAATAGGGTGTAAACAATTCTTGCGGTAGCGGTGTTTATATTATAATCAAAATCATACATTTGCAGCTAAATTATAGAGCATTTCATGGGTAAAAATGTAAAAATAAAGCGTGGTTTAGACATCGCATTGGAAGGGCAACCGGAAAATAAGGTCTATGACGTAATCGCTCCTGTTACTTTCGCTATTAAGCCGAGAGATTTTAAAGGACTTATTCCTAAGCTTTTAGTTAAGCAAGGTGATGAAGTAAAAGCAGGAGATTGTCTTTTTACTGATAAAGGTAATAGCAGTATTTGTTTTACTTCACCTGTAAGCGGTGAAATTGCCGAAATAGTTAGAGGTGATAGAAGAGCTATATTAGAGGTTAAAATATTAGCAGATTCAGAAACTAGTTATAAAACATTTGATACTTCTGGCTTTTCAAGCAGGTCTAGAGATGAGATAAAGAACTTAATGCTTGAAGCGGGTTTATGGCCATTTATCGTTCAGCGTCCTTTTGGAGTGTTAGCAGATACAGACGTTAGTCCAAAGGCTATACACGTCTCAGGTTTTGATTCAGCTCCACTTGCACCAGATTTGAATATTTCATTGCAAGGCGAAGAGTCTAACTTAAAAATAGGATTTGAAGTGCTAAAAATGCTTACGGATGGTGCTGTTCATTTAAACCTTCATAACAAAAGAGATAAGAATGTTTACAATCAGGTAAGTGGTGTCGAAATTAATACTTTCGAGGGACCTCATCCTAGTGGACTAGTTGGAGTTCAGATAAATCAAGTAGATCCTATCAATAAAGGAGATGTAGTTTGGACCGTAAAGCCGCAACACGTAGCTTTCATTGGTAAATTCTTCAGTACAGGAAAGTTAAACTTAGAACAGACTATAGCAGTAGGGGGTTCGGAATTTAATACGCCGGGATATTACAAAAGCCGTGTAGGAGCTAGTGTGAGCTCTATGCTTAGTGGTAATTTAAAGCAGGATAATGTTCGTGTAATTAGTGGTAATGTACTCACTGGGGGTAAAATAGCACAGGATGGCTACCTTGGGTTTTCAGATAATCAATTATCGATAATCCCAGAAGGAGATCAATATGAGCTATTGGGATGGTTAGTGCCTTCTTATCCTAGACCTACATTAAGTCCTTCATTGCCTATTTCTAAGTTTTTGAAAAAGACATTTAAGGTAAATACAAATCCGCATGGTGAGCCTAGGGCATATGTGGTGACAGGACAATACGAAAAAGTAATGCCAATGGATATTATGCCGCAGCAACTAGTGAAGGCCGTGTTGGCTAAAGACCTTGAGCTAATGGAGAATTTAGGCATTTACGAGGTAATAGAAGAAGATATGGCACTTTGTGAGTTTGTGTGTACCTCTAAAATAAGCGTACAACAGGTGTTATCAGAAGGTTTAGAATTAATGGCAGAAGAAAGTTAAAATGAAGTTTTTAAGAGATCAAGTAGACAAATTAAAGCCAACCTTCTCAGAAGGCGGCAAACTCAGTTTTTTGCATTCTACGTTTGATGCATTTGAAACGTTTTTATTCGTACCTAACCATACTACACAGAATGGTTCTCATATTCGAGATGGTATAGATTTAAAACGTACAATGTTCATCGTGGTGATAGCTATGGTACCAGCATTGCTATTTGGTATGTGGAATGTAGGACATCAGCAGAGTCTTGCACTCACAGGTTCAGACGGTGATTTATTAGGGAATTTTTGGGTTGGTTTATTACAGACACTCCCTATTATTATAGTTTCGTACGCTGTAGGCCTTGGTATTGAGATGGGTTTTGCTCAGTTCAGAGGGCATGCGGTCAATGAAGGATTTTTGGTTACGGGAATGCTCATACCATTGTGTATGCCACCAGATGTTCCATTATGGATGGTAGCCTTAGCGACTGCATTTGCAGTAGTAATCGGCAAAGAGGTTTTTGGAGGTACGGGTATGAATTTACTAAATCCTGCACTTACAGCACGCATGTTCCTATACATCGGTTATCCGAGTAGTATGAGTGGTGATACGGTTTGGGCAGCTCTTCCAGAAGGAGCGAGTACAGTAGATGCATATTCAGGAGCTACGGCTTTAGGAAATCTTGCCTCTGCCAGTTCCGCTGGTGAAGGATGGAGTAACTCATTATTACAAGGAGCTAGTATCATGCCATCCTTTTTGGGAAATATACAAGGAAGCATAGGCGAAACGTCTGTAGTAGCTATACTCATAGGAGCGGTTATATTAGTAGCTGCTGGAGTAGGTAGCTGGAAAATAATGGCAAGCACCTTCTTAGGTGGATTATTTATGGGATGGATATTCAATGTGTCAGGTGGCAATGGAGCTTGGATGGATATTCCGTCATTCTATCATTTAATTATCGGTGGTTTCGCTTTTGGAGCTGTATTTATGGCTACCGATCCTGTATCTGCTGCACAGACAGAAACAGGGAAATGGGTTTATGGATTCCTCATAGGTGTCATTACTGTATTGATAAGAGTATTCAATCCTGGATATCCTGAGGGTATTATGATGGCGATACTTCTGATGAATGTATTTGCACCACTTATAGACTACTATGTAGTTCAGTCTAACATTAAAACAAGATTAAAACGTGTCCAAGCTTAATAAAAACGATAATAAATACATTATATCATACGCGATTATAATGACATTGGTATTTGGTTCTGTACTAGCTATAGTAGCTCTTGTACTGAAACCAAAGCAAGACGCCGAGGTACTTTTAGAGAAGCAAAATTTTATTCTAAAAGCTGCACTAGGCGAGTCTTTTTTAAGTGCTATGTCTGATAAAGAGGTGACGGCACTGTATAATGAAACTGTAAAAACGGTCGTAGTAAAAGCTGATGGAGAAGAAGCAACCACAGAAGAAGCTAGTGTAAATATTTTTAAAGAGTATAAAAAGCCAAAGGATGTAAGAGATCTTCCAGTTTACAAAGTATATGATAAGGATGATGTAACCAAAATAAAGGCATATGTTTTCCCGGTATATGGAAAAGGGCTTTGGGATTTTATCTGGGGCTATGTTGCCATAGATGCAGACCTAGAGACTGTCAATGGTCTAGTGTTAGATCATAAAGGAGAGACTCCTGGTCTAGGAGCTCGTATCACAGAACAAGGAGTGCAGGATAGATTTGCTGGAAAGAAAATTTTCAATTTGGATGGGGAACTAGATCCTCCGCATTTCCAAAAAGGAGAAGGCAATGACTACGAAAGTGCACATCAGGTAGACGGATTAAGTGGTGCTACTATCACAGCTAAAGGAGTTAACAATATGCTAGATAATTATTTAGCTATGTATAAGTCATTTATTAAAGGAGAGCAGAAATGAGTACGGAAACATTAGAAAAATCAGAACAAGAAGTTGCAGAGGTAAAAAAGCCTAAAGAGGCACTTCTTAGTAAAAAGAGAAAAGAACTTCTCTCCAATCCCCTTGACGAGGATAATCCTATTACTATTCAAGTATTGGGTATATGCTCAGCATTAGCAGTTACAGTAGCATTAAAACCTACTTTAGTTATGGCTATAGCAGTTACAGCCGTATTGGTACTAGCTAACGTAGTTATTTCAGCTCTTAGAAATACAATCCCCAATAGAATACGAATTATCGTGCAGCTCGTAGTGGTTGCATCTTTAGTGGCTATAGTTGATCAAGTACTAAAAGCATATAGTTACGACGTATGGAAAGAGCTTTCGGTATTTATTGGGCTAATTATTACGAATTGTATAGTAATGGGTCGTCTTGAGGCATTTGCGTTGGGTAATAAACCTTGGGATGCATTGTTAGACGGCCTAGGTAATTCTTTTGGGTATGCTTGGATAATCTTAGCTATAGCATTCTTTAGAGAGTTATTTGGTAGTGGTAAGCTATTTGGTATGCAGGTGTTACCAGACAGTTATATAGGCAACGGAGTGATGATGTCTCCTGCAGGAGCTTGTATTCTTTTAGGTATCCTTATCTGGGTAGTGAGAAGTAGAAGTGGTTACGTAGAAGATTAGTCTGTTCTAACTTATAAAAGATTTAAAAATGGAAAATTTAATAAATATATTCATTAAGTCGATTTTCATCGATAATATGATTTTTGCTTACTTTCTTGGTATGTGTTCATACTTGGCAGTTTCGAAAAAATATAAGACTGCAGCTGGGCTTGGAATGGCTGTGATATTTGTTCTAGGTATCACGGTACCATTGAACTGGTTAGCATATAACTACCTTTTAAAGGAAGGTGCTCTTACGTGGATAAGTGCAGATTTTGCTGCAGTAGATTTAGAGGTGCTTAAGTTTATAGTATTTATCGCCATAGTAGCAGCGTTCGTGCAGCTTACTGAAATGGTAATTGAGAAGTTTTCTCCGTCATTGTATAATTCCCTTGGTATATTTTTACCACTTATTGCGGTTAACTGTTCCATTTTAGGTGGTGCGTTATTCTTGCCTACCAGAGATTATCAATTTGCAGAGGCTGTTACTTTCGGGTTGGGCTCTGGTTTTGGTTGGTTTTTAGCGGTAGTGTCACTTGCAGCTATTCGTGAGAAAATGTCTTATGCTGAGGTTCCTAAGCCACTCAGGGGATTAGGTATTACGTTTATTATAGTAGGACTTATGGCCTTCGGCTTTATGAGTTTTGGTGGTTTTGAGCTGCCATTTAAAACTACTGAGGAGCAGCAGGCCAATCAAGAGAAAACATCTGCAAAAATTGAAAACAAAAAGGTAGGTGACGTAGTTAATTCAGTAGTAAACTATTCAGAATAATAATATGATAATAGCATTAAATACAACGGTTATATTTTTAGCGGCAGCAGTATTTACATCTGTAATAATACTACTTGTAGCTATGCTTATGGTGGCTGCTAATCGATTAGTTAATTCCGGTGCGGTAAAGCTGACTATCAATGGAGAGAGAGAAGTAGAAGTAGAAGCAGGAGGGACACTTTTAGGTGCTCTTCAGGAAGCTAATCTGTTTTTGCCATCTGCTTGTGGTGGAGGTGGCACCTGTGCTATGTGCAAATGTCAAGTGCATGAAGGTGGAGGAGATATACTTCCTACAGAAACTGGTCATATCAAGAGACGTGAGCAGAAAGATAACTGGAGACTTGCTTGCCAAGTAAAGGTGAAAGAAAATATGATAGTAGAAGTACCTGAAGAGGTATTTGGTATCAAAAAATGGGAATGTGAAGTAGTTTCCAATTACAACGTTGCTTCATTTATAAAGGAGTTCGTAGTAAGATTGCCAGAAGGCGAAGCTTTAGATTTTGAGGCTGGTGGATATGTACAAGTAGATGTACCTCCTGTGCTTGTAGATTTTAGTACGATAGATGTTACCGCTCATCCTGAGTTAGTAGCAAATGGTAGAGATCCTATGGATTTCAAATCAGAATGGGATAAATATGGACTTTGGGATCTCAAAATGAAAAATGATGAGACCATATTCAGAGCATACTCTATGGCTAATCATCCTGCAGAGGGTAATATAGTGATGCTTAATATACGTATAGCTACTCCACCGTGGGATAGAAAGAATAATAAATGGATGGATGTCAATCCTGGTATTTGTTCCTCATTTGTTTTTGGATGTAAAGCAGGCGATAAGTGTACTATATCTGGACCTTATGGTGAATTCTTTATCAAAGAAACTGAAGCAGAAATGCTGTATATAGGTGGTGGAGCAGGTATGGCTCCATTACGTTCTCATCTCTTTCATTTATTCCATACATTGAAAACTGGACGTCAGGTGACTTACTGGTATGGTGGGCGATCTAAAAGAGAGTTATTTTATATGGATCATTTCAAAAAAATAGCTGAAGAGTTTCCAAATTTCAAATTTTTTGTGGTGCTTTCAGATGCTACTCCAGATGATAATTGGACGCCTAAGACAGATGTAAATGACTCTAAAGGAGATGGTTTCTCTGGTTTTGTACATCAAGCTGTAATAGATGAGTATCTCACTAGCCACGAGGCACCAGAAGATATAGAGTTTTACTTTTGCGGTCCACCACTTATGAATCAGGCTGTCCTTAAGATGTGTGATGATTGGGGAGTACCTCCTGAAAATGTTGCCTTTGATGATTTTGGAGGATAAGACACAACTACAACATTCTGATAATGAATATTAAAAATACACTAAAAGGCAGATTAATCTGCCTTTTTTTCATGATTACAGTTTTGTTTTCTTGTAATGAGGGAACTAAAACATTCAAAAATAAAGTATCCGGTAATGCCTTAGGTACCACATACCATATCACTTATCTCGGTGGTGAACAAGAGCATCTATTGCAAAAGGTAGATTCAATAGTATTTGCTGTGAATCATAGTTTATCTACCTATCAGGAAAATTCATTTATAACTGCTTTTAATTTGAATAATGGAGACATTTGGAAGGATCCGAATGAAGCAAAGAATTTTACAAATGATATGCAGCACTTTGTGGAGATGGTAACTGTAAGTATGCGAATAACCGATGAAACTTCCTATGCCTTCGATCCTAGTTCTAAGTTATTGTTTGATGAGTATACACGTGCTAAAAGTGCAGAGGAGTATATGCAACAAGATGCCGTTGATTATGCATTGTCTCACCAAGGCATGCATAAAGTCCAGTTTGACGAGCAAGGGCTTCCATTTAAGCTAGACTCGTTTGTACAGCTTAATTTCAATGCAATTGCTAAGGGATATTTAGTAGATATTATAGCGGATTATCTTAGCGATATTGGTGTGGCAAATTACATGGTAGAAGTCGGTGGAGAGATGAGACTCAGCGGTAAAAATGCAGAAGGGAAGTTATGGCAAGTTGGGATAAATGTTCCGTTATTAGAAGCTAACCCTACGGATTTATTCAAAGTACTAGAACTTGAAAACATAGCACTAGCCACTAGTGGAAATTATCAAAACTTTTATAAAGTAAATGATAAAATAATCGGCCATACGCTTGATCCAAGAACAGGTGAACCAGTATTTTCAGATCTGAAGAGTGTTAGCATATTGCATAAGAATTGTGCTGTTGCAGATGCTTATGCTACAGCTTGTATGGTGCTAGGTTTAGAAGAATCAAGAAAACTAATATCTGCAGATTCTACCTTGGCGGCATTCTTCATATATGACAATGGTGGTGAGCTGAAGGGTGAGTTTATAGATTAAAGCTCTTATATTTGGGGAAGTGAGCGATGATAAAAATATAATCGAAGAACCGATAGCCTTTTATGGTCAGCTAGACCAGAGTAAAAGCTACACTTACACAGACTATATGAAATGGCAGTTTGATGAGCGAGTAGAACTCATAAAAGGTAAGATTCTTAAAATGGCTGCTGCACCCAGTAGAAAGCATCAGATAACGTCAGGGAATCTTCATTTTGAATTGTCTACAGTCTTTAGAAAAAACAAGTGCCAGTTGTATTCGGCCCCTTTTGATGTACGCCTGCCAATATCCGGTACCTCAGGAATAGATACTGTAGTGCAGCCTGATCTGTGTGTAGTGTGTGATGAGGCTAAGCTGGACGATGCTGGGTGCAATGGAGCACCAGACCTAATAGTAGAAATACTATCACCTTCGAATACTCGTCATGATCTTAAAACAAAGTTTGAGTTATACGAAGAAGTTGGTGTATCTGAATATTGGATTGTTAGCCCGTGGGATAAGACGGTTATTGTCTACTACCTAAAAGAGGGCAACTACCTGGGTTCAAAATTTTATACAGAAGGAAGTACCATCCAGAGTATTCATTTTCCTGACCTGAAAGTAGATGTACTTGGTGTCTTCGAAGGAGTAGAATAACTACATGCTTTTTCATACCTTGCGGGTTAATATAATGATGACCGAAAAAGCCAAGAAAGTAGCTGATAGGCTAATGAGATATGTACAGATAGACACACAAAGTGATCCGTACAGTGATACCTTCCCCAGTACGGCAAAACAAAAAGACCTAAGTAAAATACTCGTAGAAGAGCTTTTGGCTATAGGAGTGTCTGATGCTTATATGGATGAGTGGGGCTATGTCTTTGGTACGGTTCCTAGTAATACCGACAAGGATATAGAAACCATCTGTTTTTGCTCACATGTAGATACGGCACCGGACTGCAGTGGCACTGATGTGAAACCGATAATTCACGAAAACTACCAAGGTCAAGATCTAGTACTTCCAGATGATACTACTCAAGTAATTACTACCGAGCAACACAAATACCTTGCAGATCGTATAGGAGACGATATTATCACTGCTAGCGGTACTACATTACTAGGAGCGGATGACAAGGCAGGAGTAGCTATCATTATGCAGCTCGCTGAAGAACTGATAAATACTCCGAGTGTAAAGCATGGAGATATACGAATCCTTTTCACTCCAGATGAGGAAGTAGGTAGAGGAGTAGATAAGCTGGATATGAAGAAATTAAATGCAGACGTAGGATATACGCTAGATGGTGGTGTGCGTGGTTCGCTAGAGGGAGATACCTTCTCTGCTAATTCTATGACGGTTACCTTTCATGGGATAAGTGCTCATCCAGGATATGCCAAAGGTAAAATGGTGAATGCTGTAAAAGTGATGGGACATTTCTTGGGTTCACTTCCACCCATAGGATTCTCCCCAGAGACTACCAGTGGAGCAGAAGGTTTTATACATCCTTATAATCTTAAAGGTCAGCTAGAAAATGCCAGTGTAGATTTCTTGATCAGAGATTTTGATACTGCTAACCTAGAAAAGCATCAGCAAGTGTTAAAGGACTTAGCTGAAGCTACGCTAAAGCAATATCCCGGAGCTAGGTATGAAACTACAGTAAAAGAGCAATATCGAAATATGCGTGAGATGTTGGATAAGTTTCCGCATATAGAAGCGAATGCTGTAGAAGCAATGCAGCGAGCAGGAGTAGAGCCTAAACAAGCCCTCGTAAGAGGCGGTACGGATGGTTCTAGACTGTCTTTTATAGGTCTTCCTTGTCCTAACATATTCACTGGTGAAATGGCTATCCACGGTAAACATGAGTACTGTAGCGTACAAGACATGGAAGCTGCTATAGATACGTGTATAGAAATAGTGCAGGTCTATGAGGAGAAGGGGTAGGTTATTTGTTCTTGGGTTTATTTGGTTTTCTTCATCGGCCAATGATGGATCTTTTACTGGAATAGGAGGTAACTTGATTCCTATCTCAGATTCTGGTGTTTCTGTTAAAAAGGAGATACTTAGAATTACAAGAATAGAGGGGAGATTTGTAGAAGTAGATGTGTATTATGAATTTTTTAATTCGGGTGATACAAAAGAGATGATTGTTGGGTTTGAGGCGATGTCTCCCAGTGGCGATGTTTCTACACTGCCAATAAAGGGACATCACCCTTACATCTCAGATTTTACTGTTATGGTGAATAATGAGAATCTAATCTATCAAGTAGCTAAAGTAAGAGATAGTGTATACTTTCATAATGGAGTGTTCAATGAGATAGCTAATAGTGATTATGAATTGAGTGAGAATATTCAATATGTAGACTTTTTCTATGTGTATTATTTTGATTGTAGGATGAAAAAGGGTCTAAATATAGTAAAGCATACTTATCGGCAAGAGTTATCTAGTTCGGTAGTGGAAAGATATTCTTTTGACTATATACTCTCAGCTGCTGGCAGGTGGCGAGGAGGGGTTATTAACGATTTTACTTTGATTTTAGACATGGGAGAGTTTGAACGATATTCTATTGCAAAAAGCTTTTTTGTGTCGGATGAGAATTGGCATCACAGTGGCAATGGGCTCATACTCGAAAGATTGCTTGACGATGTAGTAGATTGGGATTTCTCTTGGATGACAGTGATAGTAGATTCAGTACCTTTTAAATTTATTAAAAGAGATTTTAAACCAGAAGGTGAGTTGCATATTAGTGCGTTTAGTGTAGGTCCTTTATACTTTGACAGTAAACTTCATGGAACGCCTAAAGATTTTAATTTAGCAGAATTGCTACCAGGTCCCAAAGATTCATTCTCAAAGGATGTATTACGGAATCTGCCATTTGCATATAAAGGGTATAATTTTAAAAATATTGAGCTTCAAAAATATTTTGAACAACAAGACTGGTATGTAAAAAATCAAGGTTACGTAGCAGATTTAAAATCATTATCAAACAAAGAACAAGTATGGGTTTTGAAATGGAGTAAATAAAATACCCTTTATCCATAAAAAAGTACTTTCTGTACTTTTTCTAAGTAGTAAATACTTTATAAAATATTTGTTACGTTCGTATGATAACAGAAGCAACTATGACCATTTTTCACGCTCAAAACCTAAGTCAACAATTTTCTCGTTCATTATTTCATCTGAGGCTAGATGAGCTTCAACTTGATCCTGGCAGTATTACAGGAGTAGTAGGAGAAAATGGCAATGGTAAAACGACTTTACTCAATATCGTAGCTGGTGAAACTAAAGCTGATGGGATTTATAAATACTTTGGGAATGCTATTCATAAGAATTCCGACTGGGGTGAGCTAAAAAATCATATCGGTTTTATCCCCCAACGAATATCTAGATGGCATGGTACGCTGGAACAAAACTTGTATTTGAAAGTAGCATTAGAAGGTATAGGCCCCGGAGATATAGATAAAAGACTGGACGAATTGTTAGATTTTTTAGACCTTCAAAACTTTAGAAAGCTGAGATGGACAGAAATATCAACAGGCTATCGTCTGAGATTTGAGTTGGCAAGAGTTCTATTAGGTAGTCCAAAACTTCTTGTCTTAGATGAGCCATTGGCTAATTTAGATATCAATACACAGCAGAAGTTTCTCTCGGATCTTAAATCCTTGTTAAACAAACACGACGAGCCTTTAGCAATCATATTAAGCAGTCAACAACTGCATGAGATAGAATCAGTAGCTACTCAGATGCTATTTTTAAAACAAGGAGAAGTCGTATACAGTGGTGATTTAGCATCTATAGCACATACTGGCACCCAAAGAATCTATGAATTACAACTGGATAAGGTAGAAGGCCTTCCAGAAGAATTTATAAACGAAGGAGAAGAGCTTAGCAGCAATGGGCCATACATTCTTATACAAACATCAGATAGTGCAGCTAGTCTATTGTCCAGGGTATTAAAAGCTGAATATGATGTAAAATACTTCCGTGATCTTACTACCTCAACTAAAAGATTCTTCTAAGCTATGAAAAAACTATTTAAATCATACGACGAGCAAGTTCTGAAATCTAAACCCCTAATTTGGATTACAGCCTTACATTGGATATTGCCTCTTGCCCTTATCCTTTGTGTTTTAACTTATTTATACGGTTGGTTTTTGCCCTACAGTATAGAATTAACTAGTAGTAAAGTTGGCGACTTCATTAATCCTGCAGTCTGGATTACTACGGTGTGCGTGATTATACTCCTTGTTGTTTACTTCATTAGGCAGCTACGTTTTAATGCTCCTAGGCTTCACCATAGCCTACCGTATAAGAAACCTTATCTTCACTTTTTTATATTCCTTATCACTATTTTCACGTTCACAGCTATCCCTCATATGGCACCACTGGGTGCTTTGCATAAGTGCCAATTTAGCATAGATGAGTATGAAGTGGCATCTGAATTAGGAATACTAGAACGAGGAATTACACATTTTGCAGCCAATAATAGGATGGATTATCATTCACCAGTAGACTTGGATACGCTATCTATGTCTACAAAGGAGAATGCTACTTTAATGAGTGATGCACAGCATAGTGGGTCTATATATTATAATCAACTTTCATATTCTCAGGTGGGTGACAGTATACACCTCGCAAGGGTAAGTATGAATTACTACTACAACAACAGTAATACCTTAGAGGTCATATCTTTAATAGAGGCAAAAGAAGAGGTACGATTATTTAAAGAAGTTGCTTTCAAATACGGGGGAAGGTTCAGTAACCGAACTCCAATGGAGCACATACGCGAGCGTGCGGATTATTCTGAAAAGGGTATTGTAGTAAACTATTCGGAAAATTCTAGTGATTATAATGCTATAAAGAACCTTTTGGAGTTAAATCGGCACTACTCACTACACCAAGATATCTTACAAAAAGATAATTCGTTCTACGCGGGCTCTTTGTCTTTTTGGAAGTATTACTTTATTCTTCCTTTCTTCTTGTCACTGTTACTTTATATACTGAGTGCTAGTCAGCGAGTAGATTTAGGATGGGCGTTGTTAGTAGGTGCACTTTCGTTTGTTATAGGAGGTGTATTAACTGGTTTATTTAGCGTACTCACTTCTTTCAGCTGGGAGCAGCGAGCTTTGGAGTGGTTTTGGCTCTTTATGATCAGTACATTCTTGATTATATATCTTTATATCATTCACGGCTCTTCATTTCGTAGTGGAATAAAGAGAGCATTTGCTATAGCGTTGCATCTATTGAGTCCTATTGTGTTTTGGTTCTATTGGATTTTAGGAGATGAAATTCATGAAAGTAGAAATCAAGGTGAAATGTATGATTTACATCAAGAGGTATTACCTTCAGATGTTTATTATGATTTGGGATACTTACTACTAATAGTTGTCTGTTTAGTGGGTATCTACCTATTTAATAGATATTATACTCGTCGGTATGTTTATCCTAAAGATTAATCTTCACTCTTACATTCCTCAGTAGGAGCAGCACCGCACATCGTACAGGCGGCACCTTCTTCTTGCATCATAGGGTTCTTTCCAGCACATCCACCTCGCACTTCACCATCTTTGACTAGAAATACGCGTACTGCCATACCTATAATCGCGATAGACATTACTGTTAAAATTAAACCTAAGAGCACTAGAAACTGCATATTTTTTTGTTACTGCTACAAATGTACTAAAGTCTTAGATATCGTGCCTAGGATGACCTATTGATTTATATTATAAGCATATTCGGATTGTCATCGTTGTCTTATATTTTACCGACATACCTGCCATTATTGCCGATGAACTGCCTCCAATAACTTTTTGGCACTATATTCGTACTATTGAAAAAAGCTACACGTAAGTAGTTGTATGATACACCGAATAAAGTCCATAAAAAAATCTACTCTAGTAATAGTAGCACTTGTAGTGCTAAATATACTCGCTTTTACGTTGCTTTCTTCTAATATCAGGCATAACTACCGCACCACAGACACCATTTCCACCTCAGTAGGAAATGATAACTACTTTAAAGCAGGAGTAAACGTGCTAGATTGGAGCTACACACTACTCAGGTACTTCCGCAGGTAATACCACATTCATAGATATTTCTTGGCTATTTGGCTGCAAAGCGAATTTTTACTGCGTGTATCTTTTACATTTGGAGTATAACACAGTATGACAAACACAACAGATTCATTCATTACTTCTAAGCTGTATAAGGAGCTTACTAAGTATAATATGCATCATGTTATTCTATGGGTAGTGTATTATCTGTTTTGGGTATATGTGCTGAGTCCAGGGATTACCAAGGCAGACTTCTATATTAATTCCTTTGTGATAGTTTCCATTCACGCACTTGTGAGTTATTTCAATATCTATTTCCTATTTCCATTATTTCTTCAGAAGCGAGCTTACTTTAAGTACTTTTTGGCTATAGTACTGTCTATATCTCTGGGCTCACTATTAGAAGCTGCGGTATTTACTAAGCTGAATACGATAGCAAATGAGTTTAAGAGTGGGTTACTCTCTCCACGTTTTTTACTATCTACAGCTATGGCCATCACTTACACTACGGCTGTCACTATGAGTCTGAAGCTTGTAAAGTACTGGTATGAGAGGGAGCGACTGGCTAAAGAACTAGAGAAAATAAATGTAGAAACAGAGCTCAAGTACCTCAAGTCTCAGATAAACCCTCATTTCCTATTCAACAGTCTAAATAGTGTATATGCCCTTGCTCTTCAAAAATCTGACCTAGCACCAGAACTTATACTTAAACTTAGTGATATACTTAGGTATATACTCTATGAAGGTAGTGAAAAGAAGGTAAATCTGACTCAGGAGCTTAAGTATCTGCAGAGTTATCTAGAGCTAGAAAAAGTGAGACATGGCACTAGGATGGAGCTGGATATAGAGATAGTGGGCAATACAGATGATAAGGAAATAGCTCCTATGTTACTCATACCGTTTGTAGAAAATAGCTTTAAGCACGGACTAGGCAAGGATATGGATAAAGGCTATGTGAAGGTGCTGGTAAATAGTGAAACCCAAGAGTTAAAATTTGCCATAGCCAACAGTAAGCCTAAAAAAGGAGACGAAATATCACAGCAAAAGGGTTATCAAGGAGGTATTGGCCTGATTAATGTAAAGAAGAGATTGGATATGCTATATCCCAAAAAGCATACGCTTACTATGGGTAGCACAGAAAGTGAATTTAAAGTAGAACTAAATATAAACTTAATATAAAACAGTATGAATTGTATAGCAGTAGACGACGAACCATTGGCATTAGACATTATAGAGGCTTATGTAGCTAGGCACCCTGAACTTACCTTAGTAGCGAGATGTAATAACGCGGCAGAAGCAAGTGAAGTACTAAAAAAGCATAAAGTGGATCTGATGTTTCTAGATATTGAGATGCCAGAAATCACGGGACTTAGTTTTGTGAAATCACTAGAGCATAAGCCACTCTTTATGTTTACCACCGCATATCCAGACTATGCATTAGAAGGGTTTGAGCTGGATGCCATTGATTACTTGTTAAAGCCTATCGCATATGACAGGTTTGAAAAAGGAGTAGAAAAGGCTTTGGAGTACTACAAAATCAAGCAAAATTCAGATGTGGCAGAGTCTGATTTAGAGAGTGAGCACTTCTTTGTAAAGGCAAATCAGAAACTGATTAAGTTGTCGTATTCTGAGATATACTATGTAGAAGCATTTGCTGACTATGTCAAAATATTTTTAGCAGACAAAAAAATAGTAACCCTGCAAACTATGAAGAATATGGAGCGTAAGCTTCCACCAGAAATGTTTAGTAGAGTGCATAGGTCATTCATTGTAAATAGAAATCACGTAGCGTCATTTAGTACATCTGCGTGCGAGGTCAATGAAGTTAAAATACCCATAGGAAAGAATTACAAAGAGGCATTTGTAGCTTTGATGAAGTCTAATACCATTTTGTAAATGGATAAACGATTAGAAGCTTTTAGTAGATTACTCACTATCATGGATGAGCTGCGTGAGCAGTGCCCTTGGGATCAGAAGCAGACCAATGAAACTCTCCGTCATCTTACCATAGAGGAGACCTATGAGTTAAGTGACGCTATACTGTCTGGTGATAATGAGGAAATTAAGAAGGAACTTGGAGACTTATTCCTTCACCTGGTTTTTTACGCTAAGATAGGAGATGAAAAAAAGGCCTTTGATGTCACAGATGTCTTAAATAGTGTATGCGAAAAACTGATTAGTAGACACCCACACATATATGGAGACCTAGAAGTGAGGGATGAGGAAGAAGTAAAGCAAAATTGGGAACAGCTCAAACTAAAAGAAAGAGGAAACAAAGGAGTACTCAGTGGAGTGCCTGCCAGTATGCCAAGTATGGTAAAGGCCATGCGGATGCAGGATAAAGCCGCCCAGGTAGGTTTTGACTGGCCGAGCAAAGATGACGTATGGGAAAAGGTAGACGAGGAGCTTCAAGAGTTTAAGGAGGCTGAGGGAATTGAAAAAGAAGAAGAATTCGGAGATCTGATATTCAGCTTGATCAATTATGCACGCTGGCTAAAGATTAACCCAGACGATGCTTTAGAAAAAACCAATCGTAAGTTTAAGTATCGTTTTGAAGCTATAGAAGCAGAAGCTAAGCGACAGGATAAGGAGATGAGTGAGATGACTTTGGGTGAAATGGACGCCATTTGGGATAAAGCTAAGAATAAACAATAGCGTTCACACCGTTGGAGTGCTGATCCACACCGGAGTTTATAAAGGATTAAATAGTACTTCCTAAATAGCAAGCGTAATTCTGTGCTTCGATTATTGGATGTATAGACAAGGGTCTACCCATAAAGAATTAGTATGCATACGTTGTGTCTTCGAGGGTCACAGTTCTATTTTATACTAAAAGAACACTTTTTTTTACTTTTTGGTATTGTATCTTTACCTTGGCATCATATTTAAGATTAAATAACTAAATGAGAATTACCACACTACTTATGTTCCTATGGATCGTGACTTTTCCTATAAAAGCACAGACTGTGTATGACAATACTAGTTTTGATGCTAGGATAGCCACAGTCATACTTCAAAAGGACTTAGCGATCTATGACCCTTTGCCACTGCTTAATCTTAATGGAGGTGATCGTTTGAAGTTATCTTTTGATATATTAGAGCCTGTGAATGAGTTTTTTAACTATTCCATAATACACTGTGATAGAAATTGGAAACCTAGTGATCTACAGCCGATGGAGTATATCTCTGGCAATACTATGGGAGAGATTACAGACTTTAAGTTTAGTACCAATACATACCAAAAGTATACGCATTACAACCTAAACTTTCCTACGTCTGATATGGAGATTACTAAGAGTGGTAACTATGCCTTGCTGATATACCGAAATTTTGATGAGACAGACTTAGTGCTGACCCGCAGATTTATGGTAGTGGATAATCAGACTACGATAGAAAGTGACATCAAGACTGCCACACTTCCCGAGTTCAGGTTTTCACATCAAGAAGTAGATTTTATGGTAAACTATGAAGGTTTTGATATACCTAACCCGTTTATAGATGTCAATGTCACTATTTTACAAAATAATAGCTGGAATAATGCCATCTACGATCTCAAGCCACTTTTTGTAAATAACAATCAGTTATCCTACAATTATGAAGATAAAAATGTGTTTCCCGGTACCAATGAGTTTCGATTTTTTGACATTAGGTCACTGCGGTTTTTTAGCAATAATGTAATTAAAAAATATACGGATAGTGTCCAAAATGCGGTGCTTGCACCTGAAGAAACCCGAGCACATCTTAACTATGTGCGTTGGCTAGATTATAATGGTAAGCGAGAGATAATAAATGATGATGGAGCCAATATATCTGAAGATGGTGATTATGCTATGATTCACTTCAATATGAAGTCCAATGATCTGCGGGATATGGGCGAAGTGTATGTATATGGGGAGCTTACTGATTGGCAACTACAAGAGAATTTTAAAATGAAATACTGGCCAGATTACGGTATGTATTCCACTTCAGCTCTATTAAAGCAAAGCTATTACAGTTACCACTTTGTACTAAAGGATAAGGAAGGCAATATAGACTATACCTTCACAGAAGGTAACCATCAAGAGACTGAAAATGACTACACTATTCTTATCTATCATAAAAATGTATTTTATGGTTATGATGAACTTATAGGAGCGAATGTGAGAAATAGCTACACGGTACAGGATTAAAGAATAAATAACGCTTTGATTTTTCACAGACTACTTTATTTTCGCCTTATTAGCAGTGGATAAAGATTTAGTCTATAAAATAGCTCTCACTCAGATACCCGGTATCGGCAGTGTATTGGCTAAGAGTCTCATAGGTTACTGTGGAGGGGTAGAGCAAGTATTTCGAAAATCAAAAACATTTTTAAAGAAATCGCCGGGAGTAGGAGATGTGCTCGCTGGAAATATCAAAGCTTTTACAGATTTCTCTGCTGCTGAAAAAGAAGTAGAGTTCATTCAAAAAAACAAAGTAAAGCCTGTATTTTTTTTAGATAAAGAATATCCATTCAGGCTTAAAAACATACCAGATTGTCCTATTCTACTGTATACCAAAGGAAACGAAAATCTCTCCCCTGATAAAGCCATAGCGATAGTAGGTACGCGTAAGATGACGGAGTATGGTAAGCAGTTTGTCAATAAGCTAGTAGAGGATCTCGTACCGTATAATGTGACCGTAGTGAGTGGACTAGCCTATGGGGTAGATATATGGGCACATAAGCAGTGCGTAAAGCATGGAGTGAATACCTATGGAGTAGTAGCACATGGTCTCGATAGAATATATCCGGCAACACATACGAGTGTAGCCAAGGAAATGGTGGCTAATGACGGTGCCATTCTCACAGAATATACTTCAGGTACTAATCCAGATAGAGAGCACTTCCCTATGCGTAATAGGATAGTGGCTGGCATGGTAGATGCAGTGATAGTGGTAGAGTCTGCAGCTAGTGGTGGCTCACTTATCACAGCAGAGCTAGCTAATCAGTATAACCGAGATGTACTAGCAGTGCCAGGCAACATAGGAGAGAAGTACTCTGCAGGATGTAATTTTCTCATAAAAAGCCATAAAGCAGGTATCATAGAATCGGTAGCTGATATAGTAAAGCAGCTTAGCTGGGACATTAAAATAGAAAAACAAAACCAACGACAGCTGTTTGTAGAACTCACCGAAGATGAACAGAAATTGGTAGACCTTATTCGCGAGAGTAAAGAAATGGGTATAGACCAATTAATGGTTAATTCTGGTTTCGCTTCTAGTAAGCTGGCCATGACCCTATTGGAATTAGAAATGAAAAACTGTATTACAACTCTTCCAGGCAAACGATACCAGACGATATATTAAATGATTAAAAAATCAGACTTCTTTTTTGAACTAGCAGACGAGCAGATAGCTAAGTATCCATTGGCTAAAAGAGATGAGAGTAAGCTCCTAATTCATAGCGTGGATCAGACTGACCACAGCGTATTTAATGTCATCAGTGATTATATAGACGATGATACCCTGTTGGTGATGAATAATGCCAAAGTGATTCCCGCTCGCTTATACTTTAAGCGAGAGAGTGGAGCCGCTATAGAGGTTCTTCTATTAGAACCTATGCTTCCAGCTAACTATGAAGAAGCTTTCAATGCTACAGCCAGGTGCAGGTGGAAGTGTATACTAGGTAACAGTAAGAAGTTGAAAGACGAAGAATACATTCATCTAGCAGATAATCCAGCACTGATAAGTGCCCAGCTGATAGATAGACAAGAGCGAATAGTAGAGCTCAGCTGGAAGAGTGGACAGTCTTTTACAGAATTGCTAGATAAGATAGGAGAGTTACCACTTCCACCATATCTCAATAGAGCCACAGAAGAATCTGATGCAGTCACGTATCAGACGGTATTTGCTAAAAATGCAGGGAGTGTAGCTGCCCCTACGGCTGGACTTCATTTTACGGAAAGTGTATTGGATGGAGTAAAGAAGAAAGGTATAGAACTAGCAGAAGTAACTCTTCATGTAGGTGCGGGTACATTTTTACCAGTCAAAGAAGATAATGTAGTAGACCACGATATGCACAGAGAGCATTTTGAGATTACTATAGATACGCTAAACGCACTCATAGCCAAGCCTAAACGTATCTGTGTAGGAACTACATCTATGCGAGTGCTAGAGAGTATGTATTGGCTAGGAATACAGCTAGCCAATGGCAATACATCTCTTCTTATACATAAGCTAGAGCCATATGAGACAGAGCCAGATTTCAGCTATGAAGAGTCGCTTACTGTAGTTAGAGACTATATGAAAGCTAATGATATCAAAGTGCTGCAAGCGGCTACAGAGATATTAATATTACCACAGTATATACCTCGCAGTATAGTTGGGCTTATTACTAATTTTCATCTGCCAGAGAGTACGCTACTTATGCTTATAGCTAGCGTAGTAGGAGATAGCTGGAGAGAGATCTATGAAGAAGCCAAATTGAATGGATATAGATTTTTAAGTTACGGAGATAGTAGTTTGCTGTTTACTAAATAGGATTATTTTTGTTCTAACAATTAGGACGACTCTAGTGAGTTTTAGATTTGAGTTTAGGCTTAAATTTAAACTTATTTTGGGGGATTAGCTTCCTCCTCCGCTTCACTTCGGCGGACAGGCCACTTCGCTAATAGTG